>Ga0209101_1000231_pt1 | contig 47645 bp, 45 predicted proteins | sample ConPoolayeCmetaG_FD_185481 | JGI IMG/M metagenome (GOLD analysis project Ga0209101, IMG submission 185481) | Hot spring microbial mat communities from California, USA to study Microbial Dark Matter (Phase II) - Cone Pool mat layer C metaG... ... | reverse complement strand
TCTGTGTCGAGCCAGAGGGCAGTGGCGGGGCGGTCGCTTTCGCCATAGACCTGCACCGGGCGGTCGGGGGCGGCCAGCCAGATGATCTTGAGACCGTCGGCAGAGTCAGCGATGTAGGCAAACTCCTCTTGGATGACCATCCGGCGGCCCTGATTCAAGGGGGTGTAGGTCCCGATTATCCCCGCCGGGCTGAGGGCCGGATCAACGGCAAATATCTGCCTGCCGTTACTGACAGCCAAGAGCGCCCCCGCCTGTGCAACTGCCTGAGCAGGGGTGACGTCCGGCAGGGTGGCAATCAGACGGGGCGAAGCAGGGGTGCTCAGATCAATGGCATGGATACCCGCCGCTCCTGACGCTACGTAGGCACGAGTGCCGTCAGGAGTAAGGACAAGGTCGTAAGCTCCGCCGGGCAGGGGAAATGTCTGGTCAGAGAAAATCTGCCCCTGTGCCCCTATGACCAGCAAACGCAGACCAGCCTCCCGGCAGGCGATAGCTGCTGTACCTCTTCGTGCGTCCAGAACCTGCCCGCCGCCCGGCACAAAATTGACCGCGGCAGGTAAGGTCTGTCCAGTATCGAGCAATACCGTCACGCCCTGCTCGGTGAGAGCGTAATACAGGGGGGCGGCCTGTGCTAGATCAAGGATGGTGCCGTGAGCCAAGTCCAGCCGGGCAAGAACTGGTGAGGTCTGCTGATTTAAGTCAACGCGCAGTAGCGAAGAGCCTTCTGCCGTCAAGGCAGTTCCGTCTGAAAGGGGAATAACGGATAACATCGGCCCGCCTATGCGCCCTGTCAGGCCAACGCGCTGAGCGTCGGAAGAAGGGTGAGTCTCTTGACCATGCGTGGGTAAAGGCAAGCCAAGCAGAATGGCGGCCAGTATCAAGCAGACAGCCCGGAGGAACGGCGCAAAGTTGTATGCTTTGGACACGACATATAGTATTATCTTTGAGAAGTAAAAAATCAAAGGGGATGTATAGCTGTATGTTCCCTGTCAGGAGGAGGGCAAGAGCGTGGCAGACAGTCTGGAGCAGATCGCCCTTGAGGTGACATCCTGTACCAAGTGTCCTTTGCACCGCTCGCGGGTAAAAGCGGTGCCGGGCGAAGGGCCGGCGAATGCTCAGATCATGTTTATTGGAGAAGGGCCGGGTTTCCATGAAAATCAATCGGGCCGGCCTTTTGTTGGGGCGGCAGGTAACTTTCTAGACGAGCTGCTCCAAATGATCAATCTGCGGCGCGAGGATGTCTTCATTTGTAACGTGGTCAAGTGCAGGCCGCCCGGCAACCGTGATCCTGAACCGGCTGAGATCGAGGCCTGCCGGGAGTATTTGGAAAGACAAATCGCCCTGATTGACCCCCGCGTGATCGTGACGTTGGGGCGGTACAGCATGGCCCGCTGGTTTCCTTCTGCGCGTATCTCAGCCATTCATGGTAAGCCCCGCCAAGTGGGCAGGCGGCTGATCGTGCCGATGTTCCATCCTGCCGCCGCTCTGCATCAGCCCAGCCTGCGCCAACAGGTCATAGATGATTTCAAAAACCTGCCCCAGATTCTTGCACGGGCCAGCCAGAACTGGTCTGATGAGACAGCATCTGATATTCCAGCCGATGATGAGCCTCAACAGTTAAGCTTATTTTGAGTGTTTGAGGGGGCACAACGATGGGAAAGCGTGAGAGCGGAGATGTTCATGCGCCAGTCGAGGATACCGACGTGCCGTTTGGGCTGAAGGTGCTGGTCCTACTGATGATCCTGATCCTGATAGGGGTGATCATTGCTGTAGCGGCAAGTATCAGCCAGGCCTCTATCTGATCAGTCAGCGGGGCATAAGCAATGCCCCGTTTTTCTATTCATCAACGATCTCAGCCGTGCTGTCCACGACATCTTCGTCTCCCTTTTCCTGAAGACGGGAAGGCAGTTTGGCCCCCAGTTCCTTCAGATGCTCACGCACTACGTCGGGTGGCGAGACCTCAACGAACAGGTTAAGGGCAAGCAGAATAATGCCCACATCGTCCAGCAGGCCAAGCGGCGCCAACAGCCCCATGAGCGCCTCAGGAGCTATATCAATCGGCAGGAGCAGGTAGGTTAGCGCGGCCAGCGGTATGAGCTTGGGCCAGAAGCTGACCCGTCCGTCCCAGAACAACCGCCAAGTCAAGATCGAGCGCTGGTAAAGTGCACGGAACATGCCTACCCGCTCCTCAGGGGTGCGGGAGGATGCCACGATCTGCCTTTTGCCGGTTGAGCGATTGTTGGGGGGTGTATGAGCCATCAAAGGTCGTTTTCCTCTCTCTAGTTTCACATCGCTTATCCTGAAGTATAAGTACGACCAAAGAGGACTTCAAGTCGCAGTGCCTGAGGTAAGCGTCATAAACGTTGACTATTTTGGTCATTATTGATATGATATGTCTATGTTGCGTATCAGCCACCGCGCAGACTATGCCGTCCGAGTCATGGTTGCTATGGCCAATCAGCCGTTTGGCACGTATGTTCCTGCGCCGCGCATTGGCGAGGAAATGCTTATCCCTCAGCCGTTCATGGCGAAGGTGATTGGTGATCTGAAGCGGGGGGGGCTGGTCATGACCGTTGCTGGCCGCTCAGGCGGGCTGACGCTGGCCCGGCCTGCGACAGCGATCACGTTACGCCATATTGTGGAAGCTGTCGAGGGGCCAATCCTGCTGAATGCCTGCCTTGTGAGGGCGGGGGAATGCCCGCATGACAAGACCTGTCCCGCTCACCTGGTGTGGCAGCATATTCAGCGGGTTTTGTACCATGAGCTTGAGGCCGTGAGCCTCGCCTCTCTGGCTGAGCAGGCTTATTCCCCCTCAGCCGGCAGGGGCCAAAAGACAGACGGTGTCTCTACTAATCCGAGTGGTTGAAGACGATGGTAACGGTAACAGCCAGAACAAGCATAGGACCGAGAGCAGGAGCGCACATTGCCCTAGTAGCGACGAGTGTGGTCCTGATGGCCGTGCTGGGCTTTGTTGTCTTCAGGCCAATCAAAGTGATGCCCTATCTTGCGGTTGCCCCTTCCTATCAGCTTACTTCTCAGGAAGGCTGGCCTGTCAGCAATAGTGATCTCTACGGGCGGGTAGTGCTGTATGACTTTATCTACACGCACTGCACGACAGTCTGCCCTGCCATGACCGGTCAGATGCTTCAGATACAACGACGGCTCGCGGCGATGGGGCTGAGTGATGATGTCGCGCTGGTAAGCATTACCTTCGATCCGCAACGCGATACCCCTGAGCGTCTGCGTGAGTACGCAGAGCAGATGAATGCCGATCAGGCTAACTGGCTGTGGCTGACCGGCGATACGATCAGTATTAAACGGCTGGTTGGGAGTGACTTTGGCGTGTACTTTGAGCAAGTGCCGATTGATCGGGCAAGTGCGGTAGCCGCCGGTCTTTCAGAGGAAGAGATCACAAGCGGTTATGATTTCATCCATGCGGTGATGTTTGTGCTGGTAGACGAGAAGGGCACGATCCGGGCGGAATACCGGGAACTGATGGATGTAGATCAGATGGTACGGGACATCCGGCTGGTGGTAAACGAGAAAAATGCAGGGGGAGCGGCGCGATTGTTATGGCAGGCGGCACACCTGATCCGAGCTTATCCATAGGCGGCAAGCGGTATGAGTGGATTCTTTGGCAAGCCTCTTAACTGGCTGTTTATCTTTGCGGGATTGCTTCTTGCGGCCACGACTGCCTTTGTGGTCTTTAAGCCGGTCAGGGTAGTGCCGCGCATTGCATATGGCCCAACTTACCAACTGATTGATCAGAACGGGGAGCCGTTTACGGATGCGAGGTTGCACGGCCAAGTTGTGCTGTACGGTTTCGGTTACATCAGCGATCCAACCGGCGGGCTGGACCAGACGGTGGACGATATGCGGCGCTTCTGGCAGGCGGTGGAAGCTGAGGGGTTGGGGGATCAGGTGATGATAGTGCTGATCTTGTTCGACGATCAGCGTGACACTCCCGAACAGCGGGCGGCCTTCGCTAGGGAGCATCATCTTGATCCAGAGAGCTGGGTTTTGCTGGGAGGGGACGCCCCAACCCTCAAGCGGGTGATCGGGCAGGGATTTGGCGTGTATTACGAACAGGTGCCGCTCTCCGATCTGTTGGAAGACCCCGCTGTGCCGGCAGAAGCGTATGGTTACCTGCAAGCCCAGCGGACTATCCTGGTTGATGAGCGTAACCTTATCCGGGCTGAGTACCGATCCCCGCTTAATCTGGAACGTGCCATGCGGGATGTGCGCCTGATCATTCGCGAAAAGAACAGCACTGGCGCGGCGCGGGTGCTGAATGAGGCGGCGCATTTGTTCATGTGTTACCCCCAATAAAAGGAGGAAATATGGCGGAGCAGGAGTTGCTTGATGCCGGCAAAGAGGAGGGACAGAACAAAGCAGAGGACAAGCAAGAGCAATTTGTCCCAGTAGGCACAATGGTATTGATGATTGCCTATATCCTCATCTTTGCCGCGGCATGGGGGCTGGTTTATTTCAACGATCTGCTGATGCGGAGGTAGCCAATTTATGCACATCGATCGGTTTGAGGCAATGTTCCTGAGGTTGGGCGTGGTCATGCTGGCCGCCTTTGCCGTGGCAGTGGCGATCAGCGTGTTTGGTCTGGGCGTTCAGCTCCCTGGTGAGGTGGATCAGATCGATCCGCGTGCGGTAGCCGATGTACCCGGCTTTGACAACCCTGGCCTGCGGGAAGTGTATCCGGGCCGTTATGAGGCATACATTGTTGCGCAGGCATGGCAGTTTACCCCTAGCGAGATCACGGTGCCGGCTGGCTCAGAGGTGACGTTCTTTCTAACCAGCAAAGACGTGATACATGGCTTCCACGTTTTCGACACGACCATCAACGTCATGATCATTCCGGGTCAGATTGCCGAGGTTACATACACCTTTGATGAACCCGGCATATATGACTTTTACTGTCATGAGTATTGCGGCTCACTGCATCATACCATGCTGGGGCGTATCAACGTCGTGGAGCAATGAGATGGGGCTGGCAGAGTCCTCTCCAGTTGAACGCCCGGCCTTTGGCCGGCTTGTTGGGATGATCGTGGCGCTGTTTAAGCTGAGGATTGTGGTGCTCTTGCTGTTTGCGGCTATGGGAGGAGCCTTTCTGGGAGCGGGGGGAGTGCCCTCGGCCAAGACCCTGCTGGTGCTCCTGATTACCGGCACGCTGGCGGCAGGGGGGGCTTCGGCGATTAACCAGTACCTTGAACAAGATACTGACTCGCTTATGCGCCGTACTCAGCGGCGGCCTCTGGCCAGCGGGCAGGTTCGGCATCCGGCTGTTGTTCTGTGGGTGGCTGTGACGATGATCGTTGGGGCGGTGCTGTCGGTGCTCCCTGCCAACCCGGTTATGGCGTTCTACCTAGCGCTGGGGGCATTGATCTATGTGGGTATTTACACCATCTGGCTCAAACCGCGTAGTATCCTGAACATTGTGATCGGCGGGGCGGCAGGGAGCTGTGCGGTGATGACCGGCGGGGCGGCGGTCGGTTCTGCGCACGATCCCGCTGTGATCGCGCTGGCATTGCTTGTATTCTTGTGGACACCGGTCCATTTTTGGGCACTGGCGATGTTCTACAAGGAAGAGTATATGACTGCCAATGTGCCGATGCTGCCGGTGCGGGCTAAGGATTCCCACACAGCGTGGTGGATTTTCATCCACGCCCTCAGTATGGGGGTTGCAACGGTGGCGCTGGCGGCCAGTCCGATGCTGGGCTGGCTCTACCTGATTCCGGCTGGGCTGATCACAGTGATTGTGATCGCAGGCAGTATACGCCTGATCCGGAAACCGGAACGAAAACAGGCGATTAGGCTGTTTGTCACTTCGAATATCTATCTGGCAGTAGTTTTCCTATCCATCATGCTGGTGACAGTTGGCCGCCAGCTATTTTCATAGGGGGATGACCTGTATGGAAACGGCTTACGATTACAAGCGTGAGCGTACTCTGGCATTTTGGTTCCTGATCGTCGCATTCTCAGCGCTGGCGCTGGGGGGACTGATCGGGCTGTTTCAGGCGCTGGAACACGCCGGGATCAACTTCTACCCGCAGATTCAACCTATTTTAGGGACATACTATCGGGCATTGACCTCGCATGGCGTGTTAAATGCGCTTGTCTGGACAACGTTCTTTATCAGCGGGTTTCTGCTGATCGCATTGACACGCTCATTAGAGCGCCCTTCTTATATCGGGGTTAGCTGGGTTGGGTTTGCCGTCATGCTGGTCGGGCTGGGGATGGCGGCGTGGGCCATGTTGAGCGGCAATGCCAGTGTGCTGTACACCTTTTACGTGCCTATGCGGGCGCACGCGCTCTACTACATCGGGCTGACCCTGATCGTCGTGGGGACATGGTTCCACTCGGCTAACTTCTTCCTCACATGGCGGGCATGGCGCAAAGAGAACCCGGGGGTGAAGACCCCTATGGCAACCGTTGCCGCGCTGACCACATGGCTGGTGTGGGACCTTGCTACCATTGGTGTGGCAACCCAGATGTTGACGATGGTCATCCCATGGTCGCTGGGTCTGATTGAAAACACCAACCCATTGCTGGCGCGGACGCTGTTCTGGTATTTTGGCCATCCGTTGGTCTACTTTTGGCTGCTTCCGGCCTATGCTTCTTGGTACGCGATGTTGCCCAAGCAGGCAGGCGGGAAGTTATTCTCTGACCCGCTGGGGCGGCTGGCCTTCATGCTGTTCATCCTGTTCTCTGCGCCAGTCGGACTGCATCATCAGTTTACTGATCCGGGCATCAGCACGGCATGGAAGGCCCTCCATGCGGTGCTGACCTATATTGTGACCTTTCCCAGCTTGATGACTGCCTTTACCCTGATGGCAACGCTTGAGTACGCAGGCAAACAGCGCGGCGGCAAAGGCATCATTGGCTGGATTTTCCGTCTCCCATGGGGAGACCCCAGCTTTGCGGCGCAGGTATTTGCTATGATCATCTTTGCGGCAGGCGGGGTCAGCGGGGTGCTTAATGCCTCCTATACCATCAATCTGGTGGTTCACAACACCACTTGGGTGCCGGGTCACTTTCACCTGACGGTGGGCACTGCTTCCACCCTTACCTTTATGGGAGTCACCTATTGGCTGTTGCCTTACATTACCAAGCGTCGGCTGTTCAGTAAGCCAGTGGCCCTAGCGCAGGCGTGGACATGGTTCATTGGGATGCTTCTGTTCGGGCGTGGAATGCACTGGGCTGGTCTGCTGGGGGCGCCGCGCCGAGTGCCTTTTGCACAGGCCACCTACACCGCTGACCTGATTGCCAACACCGCAGACAGAGGGTTGGGAGGTTTCAACACAGCTATGGCCCTTGTGGCCATCGGCGGGGTGATTCTGGTCATCAGTGGGTTGCTGTACTACGTCAACGTCGTGGGCACTCTGCTGGCCAAGAAGGGGACTGCAACAGACGTAGATATGCCAATCGCTGAGGCCCTGTCTGGGCCGGAGAACGCGCCGGCGATTCTCGACCGGTGGCGCGTGTGGGTTGGCGGGGCAGTTGTTGTTATCCTGATTGCCTATATTCCAGTGTTAATCTCGATCATCCAAGCCAGCGCATGGAATGCGCCAGGGCTGTTAATCCGGTAAAGGAACGTATCGAATGTCAGAGTGGGTAGGGCGCACCATCTCCAAGGTTGAGGTACAGAAACTGTTAGGGCGCGGAGGAATGGCTGAGGTCTATCTAGGGAGACATACTACCCTCAACCGACCTGTAGCCATCAAAATCCTGCATGCACACCTGTCTGAGGACAATATGTTACTCAGCCGCTTCCGATCAGAAGCACAGGCAGTGGCCTCCATGCGTCACCCTAACATTGTGCAGGTATTCGACTTCGATGTGGCTGGCGACCGCCCTTACATCGTTATGGAGTTACTGGAAGGCCCTTCCCTGAAGGATTACCTTGGGATGGTGCGCCGTCAAGGGGGCATCCTGCCGCCGGAGACGACAGCTCGTCTGGTTACGGCGCTTGCCTCAGCCCTCGATTATGCCCATTCACGCGGGGTAGTTCATCGGGATGTGAAACCTGCCAATGTGATGTTGCGCCGCGAGTCGGGTCCTATTGATCCGACGGCGCCGCTCCTCGCTGATGTCGAGCCTGTGCTGACTGATTTCGGAGTGGCGCGGATGGCAAACGCCGAAGCCCAGACTGCCTCTGGCACGATCATCGGTACTCCTGCCTATATGAGTCCCGAGCAGGTGCGTGGCGAAGCAGTTGATACCCGTTCAGACATATATTCGCTGGGGATCATGGTTTACGAGATGCTGTCAGGCGTTTTGCCATTCGACGGCGACTCGCAGGCTTCGATTCTTGTCCAGCATCTCACCCAACCGCCGCCTCCTTTGCCGAATGCCAGCCGGGAACTTCAGGCTGTAGTGGATCGGGCACTGGCGAAAAGTCCGGCTGAACGCTTCCAGAAGGCAGGTGACTTTGCCCGTGCGCTGGGGATGGCGCTTGGCATGGGGGGGGCCTGCCGGCGAGGGACTCGAAGACTCTTATGCCGGGCCGCCTCCATTGGCACGCTCCACTGACTCGCAAACGATACAACTTGCCTCAGCCGGGGCGGCAGAAACACCCCTCCCTGCCAAGCAGGGAACACAGACTGCTGTCATGCATTCCGGCTTTAACCCGATGTGGATTGTGGCCGGTATTGGCCTGCTGGCGCTGGTAGTCAGTATGGTCGTGCTGGCAGTTGTGTTGAGAGAGAGAAATGCACAACCGGTCACCGGCCCGCTTCCTGTTGGGGCGGCTGAAGAAACAGAAGTGGCAACGACTGCCGGCCCTGTTGCAGAGGTTGCCGGCACTGCCACGATTCAGCCCTCTGCCGCGGCGGGCACTGCTATACCGGCAGTGGATACTGCTACGCCGCGCGGCTTCGCCCTGTTTCAAGATGAGTCCCTGTCCGTGATGTTGACAGATGTAGCCCCTCCGCCGGAAGGACAAGTCTATGAGGCGTGGCTGACAGAACCGGGCAAGGCTCCCCTCAATTTAGGCACAGTTGAGGTAGAGGGAGGGCAAGCGGCATTTACATTCACTGACCCCGGCGGGGTAAGCCTCCTCAGCCAGTACAGCGGGTTTGCTCTCAGCCTGAGGCCGGCTTCCGGCCCTGAAGTGCCTGAGCCTGTGCAGGTTGTGTATGCAGGTCAACTGACACCGGAGGCGATCCAACGTATCCGGCTGATGCAGGATATATGGGGTAGTCAGTTGCTGAGGGAGACGTTGCTCCAACATATCTCGATGCAGGCTGAAAGCTATAACAGCCATCTTGGTTTTACCCTCGATGGTATCCGCATGGGGTCGTTGGAGAGGGGCAAAACCCACGCTGAACATGTGATCAATATCACAGTGGGGCGTGAAGGTCAGGAATATGGGGATTGGAATGGCAATGGCCTCGCCGAGAACCCTGGTGATGATGTAGGGTTGCGTGTGTACCTGCTGATTCTGATAGATGCGGCTCGTACCGCCGCCTCTGTGCCGGGGGTAGATGCGGCTGTTCAGGCGGCGGCTGATGAGGTTATCCGGCGCTCGGAAGAGTTGTTGCAAGTGCTTGAAGACAGTGTGCGGCTGGCGAGACGTGTAGCCTCTTCAGACACGCTGGACGAGGTAACGCCCCTTGTTCCCCAACTAGAGGCGGTGCGCATCGAGAGCACCATGGCGGCGCTGGCACAAGAAGCAGAGACCCTCGACCTTCAGATCGGGGTACAAGTCTTTGCTGTTGGTCCGTGAGCATGACAGGGGCGGGGGTGTTTGTCCCCGCCCCTTCGATTCGGCGGGCTGTTAAACGGGTAAGGGGGTCCGCTTCAGGTGAAGGCGGGGACGTATTAGCTCGCGCAGGAGCGGCAGAGCCGCCTCAGTTGCCGCCTCCCCTGTGGCGATGATCTCCGGTGCGCGGTTTAGGCCTGTGAAGGCTGTCACACCAGCGGGAATAGACGGGCGCAAGACCAAATCCGGCTGGGCCTCACGCAGTTTGACCTCAGTCAGGGCCACCACCATAATTGAGATGGCCCGCCACAGTTCAATCATAGCGCCCGGCAGGGCCGCTTTTTCCCATACACCTGCATCGTCAGGGTCCATGTTGACATCTACCGCGATCACTACCTCTGCACCCAGCTCGCGGACGCGATCTGCCGGTACGTTGTTTAAGACACCGCCATCAATCAGATGACAGCCGTCCTGCTCAACTGGTTCAAAGATGCCCGGTACGGCTATTGTGGCTCTCACGGCATCTACTACAATCCCTTCCCGTAGCACGATCTCCCTGCCAGAGAGAGCATCTACTGCTGTCAAGGCCAGCGGGCGGCGTAGTTTGTCGAAGGTGACCTCATGTCCCAGCTTAGCTGAAAGATAGGCGTGCACCCGCTCACCGGCAAGCAGGCCGCGCCGCGGGGGGACTAAATCCATCAAACGGAAGATATGGCGTGGGTCAGTGAGTTTAAGCGCTTCAGCCTCCAGAGAGGCGGCAGAGTGCCCTGCGGCATAAGCGGCGGCGATGATCCCGCCCATGCTGGTACCAGCCAAACAGTCTACTGGAATACCCTCGCGCTCGAAGACCTTAAGCACGCCGATATGTGCCAGGCCGCGTGCGCCCCCTCCTCCTAGTGCCAACCCAACTACCGGACGACGAAACAAGCGCATTTCTGCTCCTCTCAGCGGTGATGTAATTTGGGGGCGGCGATAAATGACAAGCCATGCTCGGTCAGCGCACGGGCAGTGTGGTTGAGGGCATCATGCTTGGCGAGGTAGTTCTCGGTCACAGCTTCCCAGTCACCCTCGGCGATAATGTCTTCCTTGTTGCGGAAGTAATCCAAGATGTCTGAGGTGTGCTTGCCCTGCCTCTCCCTTTCCTGCTCAACGGCCACGTCGCCGCCCTCGTGCTTGGCAGAGATGTTTTTGACATGGCCGGCCAGCTCAATTAGCTCATCACGCCGGTCGTAGGGTTGCCGGACGATACTCCGCCATGTCTCCGTGATGTGATGCTCAAACCTGACCACATCCTCAAAGCCCAGCGCCTTCCGGAATTGAGCTGTAATCTCCATAGTGCGGTTGTTCACCGAGTTGCTCCAGTTGAAGCCGATCAACGGGCTGGTGCCGTCTTCGCGGGCAAACAGCTTAGCGCCTATCAGAGTCCACAGCGCGGCGTAAGGGTTGTCGTTTCCCATGAAGACGGAAATCTTGAACTCGTTGTTAATCCCCAGCTTGTAAAGCATATAGCCGAGAAAGACCGTGCCGGGGTTGATATTCAACACCTGCTGGATGCCATAAGTGGTGTAATAGTAGAGAAACTCATCTACCCACTTAAGCGCGTACTCGTTGGGCTGACCGACGCCGCCGAAATAACCTGTAATGGTGGCCGGCCCGCCCAAGTGGACATTCGAGCCGTCGGTGCCTTTGGTGTCCAGCGTCTCAACGTAGCTGGCGCCGAATACCTGCATGGCCGCCGCGAAAGCGAGGATGTCTCCGTTGTCGGCTTCCTGCTCCTTCATCTTACGCACACGGATGTAACGTCCGGGCATCAGCTCGCCGCCAGCGATGGCTTTTTCTGCCTCTAAGCGCAGCCACGGGAAGTACTGCGCGGCGCTGATCTCCAGCGTAACAGCGAAGTCTTCGTTGAAGGTCATGCTGTCGGCCTTCTCGCCCAGCACCTTGCGCCGGTACTCTTTGACAGAAATAAAGGCCCCCGCATCCCGTTGCTGGATCAACCATTCGATGTCCTTCACATAGGGTGAATCGATCTCCCGGAGGCGGGTCATCAGATTGTCGAGCTGGCGGGCCTGCTGGGCCTTTCGATTGATCTCTTCCGGCGTGCCGTATTTGGCGACGATGTCAAGGAGCGCCGTGATCGCCTCGTTATGGGGGTCAAGCAATAGATCGTTGATGGCCTTCAACTGGCTGTCAGCGATCTTGAGCCGTTCTCTCAAATCAGCCATCTTCAACTCCTTGTCGCATAGGCAGAAAAGCGAACACGGGGGCAGGTTTGGATGCCTGTCCCTGTCTGAGAGGGGGAACACAAACCCTATTGATGATCTTAAGCCTAGAGGAAGCTTTCCAGCAAATCGCCTGCCTCAGCCATAGAGAAGACGGGGCCGTCCACGCAGATCAGTTTGTCGCCCAGATTGCACCGCCCACACTTGCCAATGCCGCAATGCATTCGAGCCTCAAGCGTCACGTAGCTCTGCTCCGGTGCGAACCCCAACTTACGGAGTACCTGATCCACATAGTAGATCATGATCGGCGGGCCGCAGGTAATAGCAATCGTGTTTTTGGGCGAGGGAGCTAGTTCCTCCAGCAGATCAGTGATCAGGCCCACATGCTGATCCCAATCCGGATCAGGCTGATCAACTGTCAAGTGAAGCTCTGTGTCCGGAGTGGCACGCCACACAGCATACTCATCCCGGAAGATCAACAATGATGGGTGACGGGCCGCCCATAGGATGGTCAGGTGGCCGTAATCAGGGCGGTTGTCAAGGACGGTCTGGATCACAGGCCGGAGGGGGGCACCGCCGATGCCGCCGCCCAGCACAAGCAAGTCCTTGTGGCGGAAGGCTTCCATTGGAAACCAGTTGCCCATGGGGCCGCGCACGCCCACGATGTCGCCTTCACCCAGCTCGTGCAAGCCGGTAGTTACAGACCCCAGCCGCTGGACGGCAAACTCAAGCGTGCCTCCTCTCTGAGGAGTAGATGCCAGACCAAAGGGCGCTTCGCCTATCCCAAAGGCGGATACGAAGGCAAATTGCCCCGGCCTGTAGCTGGCAAAAGCCTCCCGGCCGCCGTTGAGCAGTTCAACGCGGAAAAGTTTGATCTCCGGGGCCATATCCTTGACCTCGACCAGCCTGCCGAGGTATGGCATCAGGGGATTGTTGCCGTTGGTGTCTATCATGCTTCAACCTCCGCCAGATGAGACATGACTTCAGTGATGTCAATGTTCACCGGGCAGGCATCCACACAGCGCCCACAGCCTGTGCAGGCCAGCGGCCCGTATTGTTGCGGATAGTAGTAGAACTTGCAGAAGAAGCGGTTGCGCAAACGTTGTCCCTTGGCGGCGCGGGGATTGTGCCCGCCCGCAATACGGCGGTAGGCCTCGCCTGCACAGCTATCCCAGCAACGGATGCGTTCGTACTGATCTTTCCCAACAGCCAACGGCTCATCACGGATGTCAAAACAGCGGCAGGTCGGGCAGACGTAAGCGCAGATGCGGCAACTCAGGCATCGCTCTGACATCTGCTCCCAGTATGCATCGTTGAATCGGAGAGGCCAATACGCTGTCTCTGGAAATGGGAATGAGGCGGTGATCACCTGCTTGGGCAGATGGCCGGGGCGTTCTTGCAGGGGCACACCTTCCAGCAGGGCCTTGCCTTTTGAGGTAACAGCCTGCACAGCATAGCCGCCTTCGACTTCAGTCAGCATGATGTCCATATCGCGGTGATCGTCGGGCGTGCCGCCGATGCTGGTGCAGAAGCAAGATTCACCCATTTCCTTACAGGCCAACCCGATCAGCGTGGTGTTCTCCCGCCGGCTGGCGTAATAGGTGTCTGCCGGTGACGTCTCAATGAAGAGTGCATCCATTACCTTCATGCCGCGGGCATCGCACGGACGCACGCCAAAGATGACCTGCTTCCCTTCGGGCAGTGTCTGCTGAAGCGTGATGGTCTGTCCGGTTTTCTCGATCGTCAGCAGACGCTCAGTGGCGGGGAAGAAAAACTCTTTGATGGACAGCACCGGGCGGGTGAAATCGCGGGCTATGTCGGCACTGCTGGTGACAGGCCGGTATAGCAGGACGCCTTCCACACTGCGCGGCGCGATGAGTGTACTTTCGGCGGCCAGACGGTCGAGCCATGAGGCTAAAGCGCCGGAGGTGATAACGTCCATGTCACGAACCCTCCCCGTTCAGAATAGTGGTGATAGGCGATGGGACAGGCGCGACTCCCGCCCGGAAACCAAACATCGTCTGCATTTCTTTTGCTAGTTTGCGGTTGAGCAGGCCGATGGGAATCTGCATGGGGCAGACCCTCTCACACTCGTCGCAACCCACACAGCGCCCTGCCAAATGATACGCCCGCCCTAGATGGAAGGTGCGTTTCTCGTCCACCCGAATCCCGGCACCTACCCACAATGAGTCATCGCGCTCATATAGGCAGGTCGGGCAGTTGCACATCGGGCAAGCTTGACGGCAGGCATAACAGCGGATGCAACGATCAAACTGGGAGAGCCAGAACTCAGCCCTCTCCACAGGAGACATGGCCTCAAGGCGGGCCAAGTCCTTATCTTCTCCGGATGTCTTACCTGAAGGGGCAGGTTGGCCGATCAGCACGTCATATATCACGGGGACATGTTCACTGCACTGCTGGCAACGCTTCTGAAGAGGGCCTTCGGTAATGCTCTTGAAGCCGGCCCCTTCAACGATGCCGTCACAGGTGACGCCGATGATATAAACCTGATCGCGTGAGAACTGATTCTCGGCCAGCAGGACATTGATGGCGCGGCTGTCACATGGCTTGACCACAATGGCTACCCGCCCCGGCTTACTGCCGTTATGCCCATGCGGACGAAGCTTCTGGCACAAGTAGGTGGTCAAGTTGTGGGTACAGCCCCGATTCCAGACCAATCGTCCTGCGTCATCAGGGCTGTAGATGAATGCGGGACGGACACGCCCCCGCGGGCCGGCCTCGTAGCCAATCACGCAGGCTGTCTGTCCCCTGCTCAGTAGTTCTCTGGCTTTAGCCTGAATCTCATCGGTGTAGGGCATGGTCAGCCTCCTACTCCCGCTTCTTTCACTTCTTGTGGGGCCGTATTGGGCAACTCAACCGAGGGCAGGCTGTTGACGTGCCGCCACTGAGACGGCCCCAGCGCGCGTACAGCCTCGGTGAATTCGTTGACGATTCGGGCAAACCGGTCCCCTTCAGAAGCAGATACCCAGTCCAGCCGCAAACGCTCCGGCTCAAGGCCGGCAAATGTCATCAGGCTGTGAAGTACGGGTATGCGCTTGGCTGTGCGGTGATTGCCGCTGTCGTAGTGGCATTCGCCGATATGGCAACCCAGTACCAGTACACCATCGGCGCCCTGATCAAAGGCACGCATAACCAGCTCCGGTGAGACACGTCCTGAGCAGGGGACACGTACTGCCCGTACGTTCCAAGGGGTCTTAAGCCGTGAAGTTCCTGCTAAGTCGGCGCCGGTATAACTGCACCATGTACACAGGAAGGCGATGATTTTCGGTTCGTACATGCTGTTTCCTCCCCTCAGGCTAGTGCGCCGGCCAGCTCGGCAATGATCTGCCGGTCGGTGTAGTGGATGAGGGATATAGCTTTGTTGGGGCAAGCCCCTGCACATGTCCCGCAACCCTTACACTGGTAGGCGTTGACCACAGCCACCCCATTTTCGAGCGAGATTGCCCCATAAGGGCAGGAAGCAATGCACTGACCACAGCCTGCACAGAGGGCGCGATTCGCTTCGGCAACGGAGGGGTCCAGTGCAATGATGCCCTGATCGATCAGGGATAGGGCGGCGGCGGCGGCGCCTCCGGCCTGCACCACGCTGTCAGGGATGTCTTTGGGACTCTGACAGGCGCCCGCCAGATAGATGCCTGTGGTAGCTGTCTCGACCGGCGCCAGCTTGGGATGTTTCTCTAGGAAGAAGCCGTCGCGGCTGCGGCTGACCCCAAACAGGCTGGCGATCTGGGCCGCGTCGGGCTGTGGTTCGAAGCCGGTGGACAGGATCACCATATCCACTGCGACCTGATCAGGCTGGTTGTGGTAGTTCTCGCTCCAACGGACAACTAGACGACCGTCTTCCTGCTCGATGCCGGTTACCCTGCCGTGATAGAAATGTACCCCCTGCTGTTTGGTGCGGTTATAGAACTCCTCGTAGTCCTTGCCAAAGGTACGCATGTCGCGGTAAATCTCGTATACCTCTGCTTCTACGTATTCGTGCACCAACTGCGCTAACTTGAGCGAGTACATACAGCAGGCTCGTGAGCAATACTCATGGTACCGATCATCACGGCTGCCGACGCAATGCAGGATAGCGACGCTTTTCGGCGGCTGGCCGTTCGCCAGCAGTACCTTCCCGCCGGTCGGGCCGCTGGAGTTGATCAGCCGTTCGAACTCCATCGCCGTGATCACATTGGGCAGTCTGCCGTAACCCAGCTCAGGTGCCAGACGGGGATCAAAATCCTTGAAGCCCGTCGCCAGAATGATCGCCCCAACCTTGAGGTTGATCTTCTCCTCCTGCATGTTGTGATCAATGGCCCCCCGTTCGCAGGCGGCCACACATTCCAGGCACTCTGAGCAGATGCCGCACTGGAGACAGCGCTCTGCCTCTGCCAGCGCTTCCTCCTCAGTCAGCGTCATGTCCACTTCGCGGAAGTTGTTTCGACGCTCTTCAACAGGGATGCTGGAGATCGGTATACGCGCCTGCTGGGATGCTTGACCAGAGGCTATCTTCTCCTCTATCTCCCGTCTCTCCAGATGGGCTACCGGCGGCTTCCTTTCTTCGGGGGCGCCCTGAATGCCTTGCAGGTAACGATCTACGCTACGGGCAACATGATGACCCTCAGCAATGGCATCCACGACAAAGAAGGTAACACCTCGACGCACATCCCCTGCGCAGAATACCCCTGGCATGGTGGTCATCATCTCGCTGTCAGACTGAATGCCAACCGGGAAACGAGTGTTGATACTGCCGTCCGGCGGCAGGAGTGAGAAATCAGGCCCCTGCCCGATAGCCCATATCACCAGGTCGGCGGGGATGATGTGCTCAGTACCAGTGATCTCTTCTATGTCCGGCTTACCCCGCTTGAAGCCGTGGAATATCACCTCGGAACAGCGTACACCTACGATGCGGTCATCTACAACAACGATCTCTTTGAAACTGCGGCCTGGGTAAATCTCGATCCCTTCTTCCTCAGCTACCTGAATCTCCCACTGGAAGCTAGGCATCTCACCGCGCGGTTCCAGACAGATCATGCGCACTTCAGGCCAGCCCAATCGGATTGCAGTGCGGGCTACATCCAGCGCAACGTTGCCCCCTCCTAGTACCGCCACTTTGCGGCCGCTCAGATCAATTGGCTCACCTAAGGCTACCCGGCGTAGCAGGTCGAGGCTCAACCAGTTATCGTGGTGGTTTGAGTTTCTGATCGGTAGCTTTTTGGCCTGATGGGCCCCCGTGGCGATGATCACAGCGTGGTAGCCTTGGCTATTCAGGAGCGCAGGAATATCGTCAATGCGGGTGTTAAGGCGCAGTTTGACGCCCTCATCAACGATTTGTTGAATTTCCCAGTCGAGCAGTTCCCATGGGAGGCGATGGGGCGGAATGCCTACCCGCATCATGCCGCCGGCAACCGGCAGACTGTCAAAGACGGTGACATCGTGCCCCAATCGTACCAGATCAAGCCCGGCGGTCAGGCCGGCAGGCCCAGCGCCGATGATGGCGACTTTCTTGTTGGTCGGTGTGGGGGTATGCTGAAATGGCGTCCCGATCCGGGATTTGTCACGCATGGTGGACAGTTCATCTCGGTGCTCGTAAGCCCAGTCGGCGATGAACCGCTTGAGGCCCATGATGTTGACCGGCTGATCGTACTGCCCTCGGCTGCAGGCGTCCTCGCAACGATGGTTGCATACCCGCCCGCATACTGAGGGGAAAGGATGCTCGCGCCGGATGGCCCAGTAAGCATCTGCATACCGCTTCCGCCGGATCAAGGCGATGTAGCCCATGGCCCGCTGACCGGTCGGGCAGGCATCACGGCAGGGAGCAATGCCGCGTTTCTCAATGGTGAAGGCGTTGGGCACAGCCTGAGCCGAGAACCGGTAGGCGGCTTTCCTTTTGCTCAGCCCCATATCGAATGGGTTGCTGATCTCGACCGGGCACGCTTCAGCGCATAGGCCGCACCCCGTGCATTTCGTCTCGTCAATGTAACGGGGCTTGCGGCGCACCTGAACGTTGAAGTTGCCCACGTAGCCTGAGACAGCCTCTACTTCACTGTATGCCAGCAGTTCGATGTTCTTGTGGCGTCCAACGGACACCATTTTGGGTGTGAGGATTCAAGCCGCGCAGTCGAGCGTAGGGAAGGTCTTGTAAAGCTGGGCCATATGCCCGCCGATACTTGACTCCCGCTCGACCAGATACACCTTCTTCCCTGCATCAGCTAGTCGGAGTGCCGCCTCAATACCAGCGATTCCGCCGCCTACTACCAGCACGGAGGGTGACATGGCCACTTCACGTACATCCAGTGGGTCATGGTGGCGTACACGCTGGACTGCCGCTGTGACCATCCCTTTGGCCTTGGCAGTAGCCGCCTGCCGGTCATCAATGACCCATGAGCATTGCTCACGGATGTTGGCCATTTGCAGGTAGAACGGATTCAGCCCGGCCTCTGAGCAGGCCCGCCGGAAAGTCGGTTCGTGCATCAGCGGAGAACATGAGGCAACCACGACGCGGTTCAGGCCGTGTTCCTGAATGTCTCGCTTGATGAGGTCCTGCCCCGGATCGGAGCACATGTAGGTGTACTCACGGGCCACCACTACCCCGTCCAGCCCTTTGGCATATTCGGCCACCGCTTCCACGTCTACTGTGGCGGCAATGTTGGTGCCACACCGACAGACATAGACACCGGTTCTTGGCTTCGACAAATTCATAGCAGTGTCTCCTGATGAAGTTGCTTGAGTTGCAACAACGCTCCTTCGATCTCTGCCATCACCTGATCTGAGGTAAATCCACGCTGTGTGGCAACCCCTGAGGGGCAGGCCCCAACGCAGGTGCCACACCCTTTACACAGAACCTCGTTGACCTCTGAGACAGTGCGCCCCTCTTCAGTGGTGATTACCTTGATTGCCCCGTATGGGCACAGATTGACACAAACTCGGCATCCACTGCACCGCTGAGGGTCAATGTAGGCTGTGAACGGCTCCAGTGATACCGAGCCGGCATCCATCAGCGAAAGTGCCGCCGCCGCGGCGGCACTGCCCTGAGCCACTGTGTCTGGGATGTCTTTTGGCCCTTGGCAGGCTCCGGCTATGAACACACCATCGGTGGCTGTCTCGACTGGTGCCAGCTTGGGGTGCTTCTCAAGGAAGAAGCCGTCCGGGCTGAGGCTGATGCCGAAGATGTGGGCGATTTCACGTTGATCAGCCTGCGGCTCAAGGCCTGTGCTGAGGATGACCATATCTACCAGCACCTCGTGGGGCTGGCCGGTGAACAGGTCTATAGAACTCACTTTGAGATGTTCACCTGCTTGGCTAACCTCAATGTGCTCATCGAAACGGATAAACTGTACTCCTTCGTGTTGTATCCGTTCGTAGAACGCCTCATAATCTTTGCCGAACGTGCGCATATCCCGGTAGAACTCAAATACCTCAGCGCCGACTAGATCGCGGGCCAGATGAGCCAGCTTGAGGGAGTACATACAACACACCCTTGAGCAGTGCTCATGGTGATCGCCGCGGCTCCCTACACAGTGCAGGATGGCGATGCGCTCCGGCTTTCGTCCGTCCTTGAGGCGCACCTCGCCGAGTGTCGGCCCGCTGGAATTGACCAGCCGCTCAAATTCAAGGCCGGTCAACACATTGTCCAGCCTGCCATAGCCATACTGCGGAGAGAGTGTCGGATCAAAATCCTTGAAACCGGTTGCCAGAATGATCGTGCCGACCTCTAGGTCAATCAGCTCATCCTGTTGCTCAAAGTCAATAGCGTTGCGCGGACAGAACTTTTCACACGCCCGGCATTTACCCTTCTGAAAGTAGGCACAATTTTGTGTGTCAATGACGGGCACGCGCGGGACGGTCTGTGAGAAATGGAAGTAGATCGCTGGTCGAGTGCCAAGCCCCAGCTCAAACTCCGATGGAATCTTCTTCCACGGGCACTTCTCAACGCATGTCCCGCAACCGGTGCACAGGTCCTCATTGACGTAGCGTGCTTTCTTATGGACCCGAACATTGAAATTGCCCACAAAACCGGAGACAGACTCAACTTCGCTATAGGTCAGGAGGGTGATGTTTTCGTGGCGTCCAACGGACACCATTTTGGGTGTGAGGATTCAAGCCGCGCAGTCGAGTGTTGGGAAGGTTTTGTAGAGCTGGGCCATATGCCCGCCGATGCCCGGTTCCCGCTCAACCAGATAGACCTTCTTGCCTGCATCTGCTAAACGCAATGCCGCCTCGATGCCGGCAATTCCCCCTCCTACTACCAGCGCGGCCTGTTTGATCGTCGTGCGGCGCATCTCAAGTGTGTCATGCAGTCCCACACGTCGGACTGCCGCGGCCACCAGGTCGCTGGCCTTCGCGGTGGCCTGTACCGGATCATCAGTGACCCATGAAACATGTTCGCGGATATTGGTCATCTGGAACAGGAACGGGTTTAACCCAGCCTCAGCGCAGGCGGCCCTGAAGGTGGCTTCATGCATTAGAGGTGAACAAGAGGCAACGACGATGCGGTTCAGGCTGTGCTCTTCAATGTCCTGTTTGATCAATGCCTGCCCCGGCTCGGAGCACATGTAGGTGTAATGGCGTGACACAACCACGTTGTCCAGACGGCTGGCGTAGTCCGCGACGGCGGCTACATCTACTGAGCCGGCGATGTTTGTGCCACAGTGGCAAACATATACCCCGATCCGTAGGTCTTGTTTGGGAGATGCCGCCTTTTCGCGGCTGTTCCCATTGTCCCTGTCGGCAGCTCTCATCCGGGTGCGCTCCTTAATATCTGCAAATACTGCCCAGCCAGTAGAGATGAAACGAAAAACACCCCCCTGAACGCAACGGCCTATGATGAGGCCGTCACACGGCTAGGGATGGGTGCAGATGCCGAGCCAACTTTGATCATGTCTGCCACGTCTTTCCACTGCCGCATTGTCGCAACTGGTCTGCGAGTTTCGAACTGCGTGAGGCAGAACTATGCGTTGATGCGGGCGAGCTTGCGCAATGGAACCGGCGTGCTAGTACGGCACCGGTAGCAGGTTGATCAGCCGGAGGTTTAGGAGTGTGAGGAGAAGGCGTAGGGGGGTGTTTCTGTCTGTCAACCTCTCCATTGAGAATATTTTAGCACAACTTGTGAAAAATTGTACAACTGGCAGGGTGATCGAAGGCCGCATTTGTGCTAAGTATGCACAATTGTGAAAGCAGGCTACTTGGCTTTGCCCTGCAAACGTTGGAGGAAACGCTCTGTGTCAATCACAAAGCGGGTATGTGTCCCCTCGCCGATTAACTCTTTTTCGTCCCACGCTTGGACGGTAAATGTCACCTGACGCCCGTCTACGCTGGTAACCTCAGCACGTGCCCGTACCGTGTGTCCTAGCGGTGTGGCGGCCAGATGGCGTACATTCAGGGCGATGCCGACACTGGCCTGCCCTTCAGGTAGCAGATGATCAATGGCGGTGATGGCCGCTCCCTCCATGAGGGCGATCATGGCGGGTGTGGCATAGACATCAATTCCGCCGCTTCCCAAGTGTCTGGCAGTTAGTGTTTGGGTCACGGTGGTAGTTTGTTCCCCTGTTAGGCCGGGGCGTATGGAATCCATAGTGAGAAGCCTCCTTTGAGGGTGATGAAGTGTTACGAATGGGAAAGTAACACAGGGGGACGAAGGTGTCAAAGAGGAAGGCGCGAAGGGTTGGGGGGATGAGGTAAAGCGGTATAATTTGAGCGGGAGAAGAAGAGTAAGGAGTGTCAGTAAATGCAAACGAAAATCAGGCGCATTGCCGTATTAACCAGCGGCGGGGATGCCCCCGGCATGAATGCCGCTATCCGTGCCGTCGTGCGTACTGGCATAGACAGAGGATGGGAAGTCTTTGGCGTCCGGCATGGTTATGCCGGCCTGATCAGCGGCGACCTTAAGATGCTGGGTGCACGCGATGTAGGCGGTATTATCCAGCAGGGAGGTACTATCCTAGGCAGTGCCCGTTCGCCCGAATTCAAGACAGAGGAAGGGCGCATGAAGGCCCTGCGGGTGCTGAATCAGAACGAGATCAACGCGCTGATTGTGATCGGTGGAAATGGTTCACAGTCAGGGGCCTACGAGCTTTTCCAGATGGGCTTCCCGGTGGTTGGCGTCGCTTCTACGATTGACAACGATCTGTACGGCTCTGACATCACCATTGGCGTGGATACCGCCCTGAACATCGCCTTAGAAGCCATTGACCGCCTGAAGGTGACAGCTTCATCGCATCAGCGGGCTTTTCTGGTCGAGACGATGGGGCGCAAGTGCGGCTATCTTGCCCTGATGGCAGGGATTGCAGGCGGTGCTGAGGCGGTTGTCATCCCGGAAGTAGAAACTGACCCAGAGACAGTGGCAGAGGAGTTACGCAAATCCTACGAGCGCGGCAAGCCGCATGCCCTTGTCGTGGTAGCCGAAGGGGCTGAATACAACGCTGAGAAACTAGCCCAGTATTTCCATGAGAATCGTGAGCGGCTGGGCTTTGATCTGCGGACGACCACGCTGGGGCACGTCCAGCGCGGCGGTCATCCGGGAGCATTTGATCGCATTTTGGCCACCCGTCTTGGTGCCGCCGCTACCGAAAAGCTTGCTCAGGGGAGACAGGGCGTACTGGTAGGCCAGATCAAGGGCGAGATCGTTGCCACTCCGCTGGCTGAAGTAGTTTCCAACAAGAAACAGCTTGATATGCACTTGCTGGAGCTGGCACGGGTGCTGGCAAAGTAAATATCTCGATCTGCGCTGTCGGCTCGATGATCGGCAACAAAAGAAGGGTACGACGACCTCATACCCTTCTGCGCGTGTACTGAGATTGGCCGGCACAGCTAGGCCGCCGCCATCAATGCCTCGAACTGTTCACGGTCTACCGTCTCGACTTCCAGCAGGGTATGGGCCAGTGTCAACAGCTTATCTCGATGTTCGATCAGGATGCGTTTGGCGCGCTCGTAAGCCTTGCCTAAGATGTCGCTGACTTCGTTGTCAATAGCACGAGCTGTTTCGTCACTATAGTCACGCGGTTCGCCCAGGGTGCGTCCGAGAAAAACAGTGCTGGGGTCCTCTCCGTAGACACGTAGGCCCAGCTTCTCGCTCATGCCGTAGCGGGTGACCATAGCACGTGCGATGGCAGTGGCACGCTCTAGATCATTGCTCGCGCCGGTGGTGACGCGGCTGAAGAACAGTTCTTCTGCCGCACGTCCCCCCAGCAGGCCGGTGATCATGTCCTCAAGCTGTTCACGGCTTAGAAGGCCGCTGTCGGCACTCTCAGGCAGGGCCATTGTGAAGCCGCCTGCCTGGCCGCGCGGGATGATAGTGACCTTATGTACGGGATCGCTGTAAGTCAGGTGATGCATCACCACAGCGTGGCCGGCCTCATGATAGGCGACCACCTCTTTCTCCTTTGGGCTGACCACCCGTGAGCGGCGTTCCGGGCCGGCGATGATCTTTTCCATCGCATCCTGAAACTCGGCCATGCTGATGCCTGCCTTGTTACGCTGTGCCGCCAAGATAGCCGCCTCATTGACAAGATTCTCCAAGTCAGCGCCGGAAAAACCGGGGGTCAGCTTGGCCATTGTCTGCAGGTCTACGTCAGGCATCAACGGCTTGCCCTTGACATGCACCTTCAGAATCTGTTCGCGCCCCTTGACATCGGGCCGGTCAAGGAAGACCTTGCGGTCAAAACGGCCCGGACGCAGAAGTGCCGGGTCCAGCACATCGGCACGGTTGGTGGCGGCAATGACAATGATATTGGTATCTTTTTCGAATCCGTCCATCTCAACCAGAATCTGGTTGAGTGTCTGCTCACGCTCATCGTGACCGCCGCCCAGGCCGGCGCCGCGCATACGGCCTACCGCATCAATCTCATCCACAAAAACAATGCATGGAGCTACCTGTTTGGCCTTATCAAACAGATCGCGTACCCGGCTGGCTCCCACACCCACAAACATCTCCACGAACTCTGAGCCAGAAATGCTCATGAACGGCACACCGGCCTCGCCTGCCACTGCGCGGGCCAGCAGGGTCTTGCCTGTGCCGGGCGGGCCGATCATCAGTACCCCTTTGGGAACACGCGCCCCAAGCTTTAGGAATTTTTGCGGGTCACGCAGGAACTCAACGACTTCCCGCAATTCCTGTTTCGCCTCTTCAACGCCAGCCACATCATCGAAAGTCACAACGGGTTGATCAACGGTGATGGTCTTAGCGCGACTGCGGCCAAAGCCCAGCGCTTGATCCTGCCCGCTCCGCACTGAACGCATCATGGAGAGGACAAACCAGCCCACCAATGCCAGCGGGATAAGGGTGAAGAGCACGTTCCCTATCGCAGCGTATGGGCTTGGTCCTGTAACGGTTACCTCGACCTCCCGAAGGGCCTCCTGTTCGACTCCCAGCAGGGCCAGCGTGTCATACAATCCGGCCCCCGAGTCTTTGCGGGTCTGGAGTACCTGTCCGTCGGTAGTCTGGGCGGTTAGTTCATCTCCACGTACATTGATGCTTACGATTCTTCTCTGCTGGACGAGGTCGGCAAGAGCCGCCATCGTTGTGGGCTGACCCGTGCTACGAAGCTGGCCGGCAATAAGCTGGAATCCAAAGATGGCCAGCGCGATCACTCCCATGATCAGCACACCACGTGTCCAATTGAAGGAGTTGTTTGTCTGCTTGTTCACCACTAAATCCTCGAATATGCCTGCTGTAAGGCTAGAGTTGCTTTACGACCGAGTGTCAACTTAGAGTGTATCGCCTGCGGAGCATATCGCAACCAAAAGATCTTCTCAGAGCCTCTCTTCTGAGGGTTTTCTTATCCAGCAACAGATACTGCTTTCTGGCATTGCATGTGCAATTCGGACTGCTTCAGGCTATAATTTGGTAGCGGCACGATGTTGTTACTTTCTCAAATGGAGCGAATCTGCATGATGACTTGCATGTGTCCGAGGCGGGGTTGCAGCCGCCGCCTTGACAGGGAGTAACATGCGCTAATCAGGTCTGTTGTCAAAGACAGCCAGCTGGCAAAGGTCGGTGGACAACCCCGCTGTAAGCGAAGCGTTTGGTTGGGTGTGCTGTGGTGCACCGATCTAAAGCAGGTGATTGCCAGCTGGCTGTTTTATTTCATATAGACTTCTTTAATTAATTGAGGGGGAACAGGATGAAGATCGCCAATGATGTCACGGAGTTAATCGGCAATACACCGCTGGTGCGTCTCAGGCGGGTGACAGAGGGTTGTGCGGCAGAGGTAGTGGCTAAGCTGGAGTTTTATAACCCGGCCCATAGTGTGAAGGATCGGATTGGCGTCTCCATGATTGATGCGGCAGAGAAGGCCGGGCTGATCAAGCCGGACACGATCATCCTTGAACCGACCAGCGGCAACACAGGTATTGCGCTGGCCTTTGTGTGTGCGGCACGGGGCTATAGATGCACACTCGTCATGCCGGAGACCATGAGCAAGGAGCGACGGATGCTCCTGCGGGCTTATGGAGCGGAACTTGTCCTGACGCCGGGCAGTGAGGGCATGCCGGGGGCCATCAAAAAGGCGGAAGAGATGGCGGCCTCTGACCCGCGTTATTTCATTCCCCAGCAATTCAAGAACCCCGCTAACCCGGAAATTCACCGCCGAACAACCGCTGAAGAGATCTGGCGTGATACCGACGGCAAAGCCGATATTCTTGTGGCAGGCATCGGCACAGGAGGAACTATCACCGGTGTTGGGGAGGTGATCAAGGCTCGGAAGCCGTCCTTTCGATGCGTGGCTGTTGAGCCGGACGCCTCACCGGTGCTGTCCGGGGGGCAGAAGGGGCCGCATCCGATTCAGGGGATCGGGGCGGGCTTTATACCGGACGTGTTGAACACAAGCATCTATGATGAGATCATTCGGGTAAAAAACGAAGACGCCTTTGAGACCGCCCGCCGTATGGCCCGTGAGGAAGGTTTGCTGGTAGGTATCTCCTCTGGGGCGGCTACATGGGCCGCATTGCAGGTAGCCCGCCGTCCCGAAAACGCGGGCAAGCTGATTGTCGTGATCATCCCTTCGTTTGGCGAACGGTATCTCAGCACAGCTCTCTTTGAGCATCTGGCCGATTAAATAGGAGGCAGGGGAGAGTAGTATGTTGAAGACCCTGAAGAATGACATTCGAGCGGTGTTTGAACGCGATCCAGCGGCACGGACGACATTGGAGGTTTTGCTGTGTTACCCCGGCCTTCACGCTGTGTGGGGGTATCGGCTGGCCCACTGGTTATGGACGCATAACCTCAAGTTGCTCGGACGTCTTGTGTCCCATATTGTGCGTGGGCTGACCGGCATAGAGATACACCCCGGCGCGACTATCGGGCCTGGCCTGTTCATTGATCATGGGATGGGGGTAGTGATCGGTGAGACGGCAGAGGTGGGAGCGAATGTCACACTGTATCACGGGGTAACCCTGGGAGGGACCAGCCTCACCAAAGGCAAGCGGCATCCTACTCTGGAAGATAATGTGGTCGTTGGGACTGGTGCTAAAGTGCTGGGTGCCATTACGGTAGGAGCAAATAGCCGTATTGGCGCTAATGCCGTCGTCATCAAGCCGGTGCCGCCGAACTCAGTGGTAGTGGGTGTGCCGGGTCAGGTAGTTGTCCGTAGCAAGCCGCGCACTTCTTCTGATACGCCTGATCTGGAACACACGATCTTGCCGGATATGATCGGCGTGACGCTGGCGGCGCTCATCCAACGGGTGGATAAGCTGGAACAGAGGTTCAACGGGCACGACCATGTTGAGCAGTTGCCTCACATGATGGAGCCGGCGGTCTGGCGGGGAGAGGACTTCCAGATTTAGCCCTGCCCTGATTGCTGGAGTCTCGTATGGTGGGAGCGGGCAGATAGAAGCAGGTAATCTGGGTCACTCTGTCCGCTCCCTTGACCAGCCGTTGCCTTTCTGCCTTCGGTAGCATAGAATTAGGATGTCATGAATCTGCGTGAAGGTATGGACAGGCGACAGCCTTGACTCTGGAACAGATCATCGCCGATCTGCGTGCTAAAGGACAGCGCATCACACTTCCGCGCCGCTGGACCCTTCAGGTGATGGTGAACGAACATGCTCACCTGACCTGTGAGCAGGTGCGCGAGCGCCTCTTGGAGAATGGCATAGAGATTGACGAAGCCACTGTGTACCGAACGCTCCAGTGGCTCAAGCAAAATCGAATCGTCGCCCAGAGCAGTTTAGGGTTAGGGGCTGACATCTATTCCCTGATTGACGAGCAACCTCATCATCACCTTGTTTGCCTCAGATGTCACCAGATCAGCGACATAGCGGACAATCTGCTCGATCCGCTCCGTGAACAACTGAGCACCGAGTACGACTTCAAGCCTGTTATTGACCATTACACCATCTTTGGCATTTGCCGTAGTTGTCAAGATGCGGCTGAGTAGCTTTGGCCGATTGTGCAGGCAGATAGTCTGTGTTATGCTCATGTAACCTTACAACTTTAGTCCGAAATAGGCGCTAGCCACCAAGTTTAGGGGAGTTGTTAAACATGGCAGTTTCACCCACGACTGAGAGCAAGTCATTGGATTCTATGGTTCCGGGCAAAGCAGTTGACTCGACACCTCGCCCGGCTCTCTGGGCTGATGTGCCTGACGAGCAGTGGAATGATTGGCGCTGGCAGATGAGCCACCGCCTCAATTCAGTAGAGGAGCTGTCGCAGGTCATTGAGCTGACACCAGAGGAGATAGAGGGGCTTCAGGCGGAAAATAAGTTCCGCGTGGACATTACGCCCTATTTTGCCAGCCTCCTTGAAGATGATCCCTACGGGCCGGTAAGGCTGCAGGTTATTCCCAAAGGAAAAGAGTTGATCGGTTTTGAATCCATGATGGCTGACTCTCTTGCCGAGGATGCCCATTCGCCTGTGCCGGGGCTGGTACACCGCTACCCCGACCGTGTGCTGATGCTGGTCACAACGCAATGCGCCAGCTATTGCCGCTACTGCACACGTTCCCGTGTGGTTGGTGATCCGACGGCCAACTACAGCCGTTCCGATCATGATGCTCAGATTGAGTACATCAAGAATACGCCGCAGGTACGTGATGTGTTGCTCTCCGGCGGGGACCCTTTGACCTTGCCAGAACGCATTCTGGAGAACCTGCTTGCCCGTTTGCGGGAAATACCGCATGTCGAGATCGTTCGTATTGGATCGCGTGTGCCGGTTTTCCTGCCCCAGCGTGTCACTGATGAGCTGTGCAATATGTTGCGCCAGTTTCATCCGTTATGGCTCAATGTTCATGTCAATCATCCCCGTGAGATTACACCTGAGCTGAGCCGTGCGCTTGCCAAGCTGGCTGATGCAGGTATCCCGCTGGGGAATCAGAGCGTGTTACTGCGCGGGGTCAACGACAGCCCTGAAGTCCAGATGGAGCTTGTTCATAAGCTCGTCAAGAACCGGGTCCGTCCGTACTATCTGTACCAGTGTGATCTGGTGCAAGGGGCTGGGCACTTCCGCACCCCTGTCTCGGTCGGGTTGGAGATTATTGAGGCACTACGCGGGCATACCTCCGGCTATGCAGTCCCGACCTACTGCATAGATGCCCCTGGCGGCGGCGGCAAGATACCCGTCATGCCTGAATACGTGCTCAGCGCCGGCCCGAACCGGGTGGTCTTGCGCAACTATGAGGGCTTTATCACTACCTACACCGAGCCGGATGAGCCTTATGAGCGCGATGATGAGCGGATGCGCCGCTACTTGGAGAAGCCGCCTCGTGATGAGGGGATGCAGAAGGGTGTCTCAGGCCTTACTTCTGGCCAGCACATGACCATCAAGCCGGAGGGCTTTGATGAGACTCATCGGCGCGGTCGTCAGGGCGAGGCTGTCAAACGCGGCAAGCGGAACTACTGGGACGACTACAGCTAAAAGTCAAGCTTGGGCTGGTTACATCGGAGCACTTGGCCACAGGACACGGGGTCTGAACAAGGTCCCGTGTTTGCTTGTCGTTGTGTGTGATATACTCACTTTCTAAACTGTATTGCAACACGTACGTTTTTTAGCGAGAGACTATGTTTAAGAATATTCTGACCCGTTTGGCGGGTAATCCATATGAACGTGAACTGAACCGCTACAGCCAGATCGTAGAACAGGTAAACGCGCTTGAGCCAGCCATGCAGGCTCGTTCGGATGCTGAACTGCGTGCGCTGACAGCTTCTTTCCGTGAACGTGTTCGAGCGCATATTGCAGGCATCACAGACAGGGAAGCACGCCGGGCGGCTGAACGTCAGATTCTGGATGAAATCCTGCCAGAAGCCTTTGCGGCAGTGCGTGAGGCATCAAGGCGCACGATTGGCCTGAGGCACTTCGATGTCCAGATCATTGGCGGGGTGGTTCTGCATGAAGGCAAGATTGCCGAGATGAAGACCGGCGAAGGTAAGACGCTGGTCGCTACCCTCCCGCTCTATCTGAATGCGCTGACAGGACGAGGGGCACATCTGGTAACTGTCAATGAGTACCTCGCCCGCCGCGACGGCGGCTGGATGGGGCCGATCTATCACCTGCTGGGGTTGAGCGTGGCGGTCATTGGCAAAGAACAGCTTTCCGCTATCTTTGACCCCGATTACGTTGATCCGGGCGGCGACCTAGAGGATGAGCGGCTGGTACACTGGCGGCCTACTCTTCGCCGCGAATGTTATGAGGCGGACATCACCTATGGCACGGCGCCTGAGTTTGGTTTTGATTACCTGCGCGATAACACCGCCATTGAGATCGAGCGGACTGTCCAGCGCCGCTCGCCTGACACGCATCACTACGCCATTGTGGACGAAGTGGACTCGGTACTGATTGACGGCGCACGCACGCCCCTGATTATCTCCGGGCCGGCGGCGCAGGCTTCCAGCGCCTATCAACGTTTTGCCCAGATCGTTGAGCAGGCACGCCTGCGGCGTAATCGGGCTGATGTTGAGCATGGCGAGGAGCCGGACGGGGACTACATCCTTGATGATCGGACGCAGACCATTGCCCTGACTGATCTGGGGATCGAGAAGATCGAGCGTTTCCTGCCTGAAATTGACACAGCCGCCGGCCAGAGTATTTACGACCCTCAGTTCTACGAGCTGGTGCATTATCTGGAGAATGCCCTCAAGGCCAAGTTTATCTTCAAGCGCGACAAGGATTACATTGTCCAGAACGGACACGTGATCCTGATTGATCAGACTACGGGCCGTCCCATGCCCTCCCGCCGCTACAGCGAGGGACTGCACCAGGCCATTGAGGCAAAGGAAGGCGTGCAGGTCAAGCGTGAGGATGTGACTATTGCCACGATCACCGTGCAGAACTACTTCCGCCTCTATGAGAAGCTGGCCGGTATGACCGGCACAGCCCTCACTCAGGCTGAGGAGTTTGATCAAGTCTACAAGCTGGATGTAGTGGCCATTCCGACCAATGTCGAGTTTCAGGCACAGAACGGTCAGCTTGAGGTTCGTAAGGAGCGCATTGAAGGCGTTCCGGTCATCACATACTGGAAGCCGGGGCGGAAAGATCGGCCTGCCTACTATCAGCGTATAGACTTCCCCGATCAGGTCTATCAGTCGGTCAAGGGGAAGTTCAATGCGGTGGTACAGGAGATCATTGAGCTTCACAATCAAGGGCGGCCTGTGCTGGTGGGCACCGGCTCAGTAGAAGCGTCTGAATACCTGAGCGCCCAGTTGACCTCAAGGGGAGTGCCTCATGCCGTCCTGAACGCCAAGAATCATGACAAAGAGGCGCTGATTGTGGCTCAGGCTGGCCGCCCCGGTGCCATCACCATCTCGACCAGCATGGCCGGTCGTGGTACTGACATCCTGCTTGGCGGCAACCCCGAAGGGCTGGCCAATACCTATGTGGCTGACAAATGCTTTCATGTCCCTGCCTTCAGCCAAGTCGTGGCAGAGGTTGTGAAAGGCAACCTCGATCTAGCCCGTGAGAAGGCTAAGGCCGACCCCCGTCTGGGGGAGGCAGTGGTGGACTGGATCGCTCAGGCCTACCAGGAGCTGGTCCGCAAGGCCGAGGTCGAGGATATTCTGCAACAGGTAGTGCAAGACTTGCGGCAGGACGAGGCCTACAGCCGCGTTCCAGTGGAGACACTCATTACGCTGGTTCAGCAAGTCAACCTCGCGGGCATTGACCTGCGGCGGCTGGATAGGGCACGCCGGATCGCGGAGGAGCAGGGCGCCCCGCTGTCCCTGATTCCGGAGATCGAATACCGGCTGAACGAGTACCGCTCCCTGAGCGGCTTGCTGGGGCAGGCCGGCCTGATTGATGTGTTGACCCGCCGTCTCTCCGAACAGCACTACAATGCCCGCGCCGCGCTGGTTCGGGCGGTGCTGGCTGACAACCTTGAAGAGGCTCATCGCATCATCAGTAAAGTGCCTGCACTGCCTGCCTCATTAATTGAAGATATTCAGGCTATCCGGCGGGATTGTCAGGCGGCCCGCCAGCAGATATGGGAGCTGGGAGGCCTGCATGTCATCGGCACAGAGCGGCATGAGGCCCGCCGCATTGATGATCAGTTGCGTGGTCGTGCAGGCCGACAGGGTGACCCCGGCTCTTCACGGTTTTACCTGTCGCTTGAAGACGAGCTGATGCTCAGGTTTGGCGGAGAGCGTACCAAGCGCCTGATGGAACGGCTCAACATCCCTGAGGATATGCCTATCGCCGCCAACATCCTGAGCAATGCTATCGAGCAGGCACAGGCACGCTTTGAGACTTACAACTTTGAAATCCGCAAGAATCTGATTGAGTATGACGAGGCCGTTAACCGTCAACGCCAGATTGTCTATGATGAGCGTCGGGCGATTCTGGAAGGAGACGGCGCCGAGCTTGACGGGATGGTGCGCCGCTTTATCGCCGAGACGCTGGAAGGGCTGATTGAGCGTCTAGGCGGGCATTATGAAGATTGGGCTTTGGGCGAAATCCGCTCGGTGATCGAGGACTTCTCCGACTTTGAAACCGGCGAAGTCAACACGCGCGGTGTGGTACAGCGTGTACTGCCTCTCTTCCCTCGCCCCACAGCCGATCAGTTGAAGGACCTGCTTGCCATCACTGAAGGCGAGGAGTTGGAACAAGCTTTACACGACCTTGTGCTGGATGGCATGGACGCGGGCTACCATATGCTGATGTTGCAGGCTGAGATCGCGCGTATTGTCCCGTTGTGGCCTGTCCTGCCGGTGATCAGTCAGCGCGGTGTTGAAGGGTGGGATGACTTTCTAGCGCGAATCCGTGCCACTTTCGAGCGGTATACACAAACCCTGTCGGAAGAAAAGAAGAGCGTCATCTGGGAGCCTCTTGAAGCTGAGCTGGATAGGGCTTTGCGCGAGTTCATTGCCCGGACAGGTCAGGGAGACAAGCCCGCAGAGGTTCAAGCCGTCTTCTACCGTCGGCTCGATCAGGCGCTCGGAACTGCCTTCCGCGACATCATGAGAGAGGTCGAGACGCCGCAAGAATTGCTCGATGCCCTGCTCGACCGGGTGGACGAGCTGTTAGCCACAGCACGGGAGGTCCGCGAGGGGAAGGACGGCGCAGGGGCTGAGGCCGGGCAGGACGGCCACGCCCTGGAGCGGATGGTATTCGCCATCGGGCCGGAAGAGCTGATCCGCTACGAGCGGGCACTGATGCTGTCCGTGATTGATAACGAGTGGCGGCAGTATCTCGTAGCGATTGATGATCTGCGTCAAGGGGTAGGGCTGGAGGCCTTCGGTCAGCGCGACCCCAAGGTCGAGTTCAAACGGCGCGCCTTTGAGATGTTTGACAAATTACGTGCCGACGTGCAGGAGGGCATCGCCCGCCGCTTCTTCAATGAGTTGCCGCGTTACCGCCAGGTGATCGAGGCCCAGCAACAGCAGGACAGCCTGCTGGACAGGCTGGCTCAGTCTGGCTATCGTATCGAGCAGAAGGTCTCGCAGACGAAGGACGGCCAGATGCGCGTCGGGCAGACAGTCCGCAAGGACCTATGGAGCAAGGTGGGACGTAATGACCCGTGTCCCTGCGGCAGTGGTAAGAAGTTTAAAGACTGCCACTACCGTCAGATTCAGAAGCAACAGCAGACAGTGCAACAAGAGCAGATCGTGCATACCACCAGCAGCCGTAAACGGCGGCGAAGGTGATAGAAGGTTGCTCTAACGGTAATCCAACCCGTGTAATAGCAGGATTTGCTCGTTTCTGTAACAATGAACGTGAGGCTTCGGCTGTATTAGGCTAGGCTATATTCATTTTTAAGGATGAAGAATGGATTACCGGCATCGGAATCATGACGACGAGATTTACAGACAATTAGCCGCTCTTCCCAAGATTGAACTGCATCGTCATCTGGAAGGGTCTTTGCGGCTAGGGACCATGGCCGAGATCGCCCGCTCCTACCAGATGGCGCTCCCCGATTACGAAATCAGCGGTTTTCGCCATCTTGTCCAGATGATGCCGGGTGATGAGCCTAGCGCTGACCGTTTCATCTCAAAGTTCGAGCCATTGCGCAGGTTCTATCATTCGCCGGAGATCATTGACCGGGTGGCATATGAGGCAGTCGCTGATGCGGTGGCCGATCACGTTGTGTACCTTGAACTGCGCTTCACCCCCATCGCGCTGGCGCGTGAGAGGGGCTTTCCCCTTCACGAAGTGGCTGATTGGGTGATTAGCGCAGTCCGCCGGGCCGAGAAAGACTTCGGTATTGAAGTAGGGCTGATCGTCATGCCCAACCGGCATGAGAGCGTCGAGCTGGCCGCTGAGATGATAGACATCGCCATCGAGCGGATGGAACAAGGGGTAGTGGCGGTTGATCTGGGCGGGGCCGAGAACCGATTCTCTGGCAGGCCGTTTGCCGACCTGTACGCTAAGGCACGGGAGGCTGGCCTGAATGTAACCATTCATGCCGGCGAATGGGCAGGGCCTCCAAGCGTTCGGGACGCCATAGACATACTGGGCGCGACTCGGCTGGGGCATGGTGTACGGATCATCGAGGACCCCGCTTTGATGGCTGAGGCGCGGGAGCGGGGTATTGCCTTTGAGGTCTGTCCGACCAGCAATTTGCAGTCAGGGGTCACCCCGAGTCTGGAACAGCACCCCCTGCGGGTGCTCTATCAAGAGGGCCTGCTGACGACCCTCAATACAGACGATCCCAGCGTATGCGGGATCAATCTAACTGATGAGATGGTTGTGGCTGTCCAGCACATGGGGTTTAGTTTGGATGACATCAAACAGCACATCTTGAATGCCGCCCGTGTTTCCTTCCTTCCCCCCGACCGAAAAGACAGGCTTGTCAATCGTCTGGTCGCTGAGCTTTATCCGGCGCAGGCTCGGCAGGCAGAGACAGCCGTGTAAACACTTCTCTGTTCAGCATAACATAATGGTTGATTTGGCAAGACAGGGCAATACCATGCCCTGTCTTGCCGTATAATGGAAGCAGATCAGTGTCCTTATGGTGTAGCCAAAGAAAGGGCACCCTGGTGGGCAAAGCTCAAGTCGAAGAGAGCTGGCAAAAGCAGGCGCGGGCCGACATGGTCCGGCAACAGATCGCCAACCGGGGGATTACAGATGTCCGTGTTCTTGAGGCCATGGCGGCGGTTCCGCGCCATCTCTTTGTGCCGCCTGAAGTCCGCCATCTGGCTTATGAGGACGGCCCTCTGCCGATTGGGTCTCGGCAGACGATCTCCCAGCCTTATATTGTTGCCTTGATGACACAATTGCTGGAGCCTCGGCCAGACGACCGCGTGCTGGAGATCGGCGTCGGCTCAGGCTATCAGACGGCTATTCTGGCTCATCTGGTCAAAGAGGTGATTGGAATAGAGCGCCTGCCCGAACTGGCTGAGGCCGCCAGCGGGCATCTGGCGCAGTTGGGTTACCAAAATGTTACCATCCATGTGGCGGATGGCAGTCTGGGGTATCTGCCGGCGGCCCCTTATGACGGCATCCTTGTAGCGGCGGCGGCGCCCCGCATTCCAAAGCCTTTGCTCGATCAACTGGCCGACAATGGCAGGCTGGTTATACCGGTGGGCGACTCCTTCGAGCAGATCATTGAGCGGGCCAGACGCAAAGGCGGTAGCCTGCATATTGAGCGGCTGATGCCGGTCCGGTTTGTGCCGCTGATCGGCGAGCATGGCTTTAGGGAAAGTTGGGATTAACCCTGCGGGCAGGGCAATCTTTCAGACGTTGAAGTGAACGGTCATAACGTCGCCGTCTTGCATGACATAGTCGCGCCCTTCCATGCGCAGTTTGCCAGCCTGCCGGGCCTGAGGCAGGCCGCCCAGCGCGATCAAGGTTTCAGCCGGGATGATCTCAGCTTTGATAAAGCCTCTCTGGAGGTCGGTGTGTATCTCACCAGCGGCTTCACGGGCTGTTGCCCCGATGGGGTGCGGCCAGGCCCGCACCTCGTCCTCGCCGACCGTGAAGAAGGTTTGAATGTGGAGCATATCGTAGGAAGCCCGGATCACCCGTTCGCGTGCCAGCTCAGAGAGTCCGTACTCTCCCATAAACAGCGCCGCCTCATCCGGCTCTAGCTGAGCGATCTCCATTTCCAGCCGCCCCTGAATCTTCAGGGCCACATCGTGTTTCCCTTTCAACTGGATGGGCTGATCCGGCCCTTCGCCCTCCTCGCCGATATTGAGGAGTACCAGCTTGGGCTTCAGCGACAGGAAGCCGTACCCGCGCAGGCTCTGTAGTTCAGCGGGGGTTAGATCGAGGTCACGTAAAGGTGTCTCTGCTTCCAGTGCCGCGTGAAGCCGTTCGAAAAGGGCCGTCTCTCTGAGGTTGGCTTCCCGGTTCTTGCCTTTGCTGATTTCCTCTTTGAGCCGTGTCATCCGCCCTTCGACACTGATGAGGTCAGACAGCAGGAACTCTCCCTCCAGAATGTCCAGGTCGCGTTGCGGATCAATCGACTCCTCTGGGTGCGGCACGTTGGGGTCTTCGAAGACGCGCACAACATGCAGGAAGCCGTCCATCTGACTGACCTGATTACGGAAGGGGCCGCTGAGAGCGCCTTCACTGATGCCTTTGGTCAAGCCGCCAATGTCTGCATAGGTGATCTGAGCGGGGACTTTCTTCTGGGGTTTGAAGATTTCCGTCAGGGCATCCAAGCGCGGATCGGGCACATTGACTACCGCGATCTGCACGTCCAGCTTGCCGGGCGCAGTGACACTGATAGGCCGGTTAGAGCCGGTCAGGGCGTTAAAAATAGTCGTCTTCCCGCTCATGGGAAGGCCGATTAATCCAAGCCGCATAGCGCTCTCCCTTCCTGCTGAGCCTACTGAGCGCCAGCGCTGAGGCCCAATGTGACTGCCGCCCGCTGGCATAGGCCCGCACCGCCAGCGGCCAGCCACTGAAGTAAGGTAGGGCTTTCTTGTAAGTTCATCTCTGCTTCCTCGTAGATACCGCTCCCCCAGAATTGGTAATCTTGAGTTTCTCGCGGCCATTCGGTGGGCGAGGAGTAGAAGACAGACGGCCCTCCATTGTAGGCGGCAAAAGCCAGGCCGGGGTCACCGTTCGCAGTGGCGAGCATCTGTGCAAAATATTCCAGCCCGCGCCGTGCGTTTATCTCTGGGTCAAAAGGGTCCTCGCTTTCAGCAAAGTGCAGAGGTAAGACCTGAAACAGACCCTGTGCACCTGCCTCAGAGACAACCGTCGGGTCGCCGCATGACTCGATCTGCAACAGGGTGGCGATCATGTTAGGCCTGACGCGGTAAGTCAGTGACCACCTTGCGATGGAATCGCGCCAGTATTGGACTTCGGGTGTGAAGAATGAGGCGATCTCTAAACTCCAGTTAGGTGTGGGGAGGTCGCCCTGCGGCGGTATTGCATCCGGATTCTCTACGATAAAGACTGGCTCAACAGACGGAGGAGGCGAATCGGGGAGCAGGTTGCCCACCCATCCAACTACCGATCTGACAGCCTGTATGGGCAGAGTGGGCGCTAGGATGAGGATCACGATCAGCAAAGCCCACACTGGCAGGAAACGGAACATCCATCCCCAGAAAGTGGTCGGGGTCTGCTCCTGTTCCTCTTTAGCCTCGGCGGCGGTCTTTGGTCTGATAGACACGCGGGGTTTCTCGATCTCGCGCCAACCGATCACCGGCGTCTGCTCTGGGCGCGGCGGTGAGGAGGGCGGCTGGGGCTTTGCTTTCTTACGACTCATGGTCTTCCACTTTGCCTACTGCCTTCCATAATCAAGCCGATTATACCGTTGAAATGAACAGGAACGAAAAGCCCGCCAACCCTGTTGACTTAGTGTACCCGCCGCCAAGCCGGTCTTTTACCTTGACCCTCCCCTTTTGGGATGATAAGATCAGGCAACGTTGCGCAGTGACCGGTAAGAGCGGCTGGACAGCGTGTCGCTGTTTTGACCGCTCGCGGGGGGAGTTGCCCCGCTACCTTATCTCCGGCTGGTTTGCGCATTGGGCGGAGCCATGTACATCAAGCGAGAACCGCTGGGGCGAGGTCGTCTGGCATTTAAGAAGCGTCGGGCACGCTACCCGCTGATTCTGACCGCGCTGTATCTGGGTATCCTTGCGGCGGCGCTGTATGTCTATCTGCGTATGGATACCATCCAGCCGAGGGTGCTGGCCGCGCTGGGGCCGGCTCCTACACCTACACCGTCCGTCGGCGAGCTGACCGCCCTGGCCCAGCAGGCTTATCTGGATGGGAAGCTGGAGTTGGCCGCTGAATATTATCGGCAGGCCGCCGAAGTCGAACCGCAAAACGTTCAGGTCCTGACTGATCTAGCCCGCATCCTGACGCTGGAGGAACAGCTCGACGAGGCACTGGCTGTAGCTGAGCATATTATTCTGATAGCGCCGGAAGACCCGCGCGGTTATGCGGCCAAAGCACGGGTTCTGGACTGGCAAGGCAATTATGATCAGGCGGTTATTGAAGCGCTGAGAGCGATTGAGTTAGACCCCAACTATGCTCTTGCCCATGCCTATCTTGGCGAGGCCTTTGCCGATCTGGGGCGCTTGAGGCAGGCACGTGAGCAGGTTGAACTGGCTGTCCGGCTCGATCCTTACAACGTGGATGTCCGCCGCAACTACGGATATGTCTTGGAGTTTTACGGAGACTATCTGGGTGCTGTCCAGCAGTATCAACAGGCGCTTCGCCTTCACCCCAACCTGCTTGATCTGTGGTATGGGCTGGCGCGTAACTATCGCGGCTCCGGGCAGACCGATCTGGCCATCCAAACCTTTCAGCAGATCATCATCCGTACACCGGATGATCCATACCCATACGTTGAGTTAGGCAAGACCTATTTTGAGATACGTGATGATGCCGCCGCCCAAGAGGCGCTGGAGCAGGCGGTCTCTCTTGTGTGCCCGGATTGCCCCCTCTACACCTACGATGAGGGACGGCAAACCCCTCTTGACGAACGGCTGTTGCCTGAGCGGATTTATATGCCAGCTTGGACCCGCCTTGGGATGGTTTATTTCACCCGCCGCAACTATGAAGACGCCATCGCCATCTTCGAAGAGGCCATTGCGTGGGGTGAAGCAAATGACCAGACTGTCCCTCTTGAAGCCTATTATGTCACCGCCGCCGGCTACTACTATCTGGACTTGTGCACTGAGGCCGTCCCTCGTGCTCTTGAAGCACTGGACATCTACAAGCGAAGGCGGCTTGAGGACCCGGCGGCCCTGAATAACATCCTGAGCGTGTTTGTGCTGTGCCGCGATTATGCCAGAGACCCGTATGTGTACACAGGGGACGGCTTCACCAACGGCTTCCCGGATGGGTATCAGGAGCCGGATGTGCTGATCGAACGTCCCGGCTCAGGCAGTCAGGGTCAAGGTGAGACAAATCCGTAGCTTGTTCCGTGAAGGAAGGTTATCTTGGGGATTCCGCTGAAAAGAGGTCGGCGGCGTAGTTATGCTGATTACAAGCCCGCGAGCCGTAAGAAAGGCCCGCGTAATGACCCATTTCGCATTCTCTTTTATCTGCTGTTGATTGGCGCTTTCGTCTGGGTCTACTTTAATCAGGACTTTGTCTTGAGTCAGTTTGCCAGCCGGGTTGAGCAGGCTTCGGCCATTGTTGGCCCAACCCCTACGCCGACACCGCCGCCGCAAGACTTTGCCGATCAGGGTGAGCAAGCCTACCAGCAAGGCAGGCTGGACAGAGCGATAGAGTATTACAGGCAGGCGGCTGATCTCGAACCCAATAATGTAGAATATCATTTTCAAGTAGCCCGTTTGTTGCTTTTCCAGTCGGCTATGCAGTATGGTCAACGGCGTGCCGCTACACTGGAAGAAGCTCTCAGCGCCGCTAACCGCACTATTTTGGCCAACCCTGAACGCCCAGAGGGGTACGCCATCATGGGCAAGGTGCTGGACTGGCAGGGCAAACCCGATCAGGCGTCCTCTCAAATACTCCGCGCCCTGGAGATCAACCGGAACTATGCACTGGGCCAATCTTATCTGGCTGAGGCGCTGGTGGATATGGATCGGTGGGATCAAGCTCTGGAGACAATTAACACAGCGCTGGAACTTGATCCCAACAATGTGGACATCCGGCGTGACTATGGCTATGTGCTGGAAAGGCTGGGAGACTATGCCGGTGCCGCTACTCAGTATGAGGCGGCCTTGATGCTTCACCCCAATCTTCCCTTCCTGCGGATGGACCTGGGCCGGGCCTATCGGGTGCTGGGACGGTACGATGAGGCGCTGGACCAGTTCTTCGCGGTCGGGACGATTGATCCGCAGAACGCCCTGGTCGAGTTAGAGCTTGGGCGTACTTATGAAACCTACATTGGCAATCCCAACAGCGCATTGGAGCATTACGAGCGGGCGGTTGAGCTTGACCCCAATTTCGCTACCCCATGGGTGCGTATCGGGATGATCCAATATCTTCAGGCTGGCTACCCGCAGGCCACTGTTGCCTTTGAACGGGCGTTGTCGCTGGGAGTTGATGACGTGGATGTATATGTCCAACTGGGGCTGGCTTATGCCAATAACGGCCAGTGTGACTCAGCCATCCGTTACCTGACTGAGGCTCAGAACCGTTCGCAGGGAGACGAGCGTATCCTTGATCTCGCGCTTTCGGGCTTCGAGCTGTGTTCTCAGCCAACCCCCATACCAATTGATGTGCTGGGGACACTCACCCCTGCGCCAGCACCATAGTGACTCTACGCGCTGATGGTCATCAGCGCAGAGCCTATCGAGAAGGCTACCAGCATCTGCCCACTGCTGTAGATGAGCCAGACGATGTCTCGGATCAGCCGGAAACTGCGCTGGCGGATCAGGTACTGGGCCAGTATCACATCGGAGATGGCAAACAGGGCCAAGCCCAGCGCCAGCGGAAGCATGGACCCTGCTTCAACAGCCGTATCAACGGCTAGACCGGCAGTTACGAACAGCAACAGCCCGTAGATCAGGCTGGCTATATTCAATGAGCGTCTGCCGCGGGGGTTGCGTACCCATAACGTCCAGCCCGCCAACATCAAAGCCGTGCTGACGATCAAGGCACCAGCCATAGGGGCCGCCTGTACCAGACCGAGCAGGTTTCGCAACGAAAAAATGCCGATCAGGTAGAATATATGCCCTATGCCGAACGTAATCAGGGCCGGTATCTCGGCGTGCTTAACCGGGAACAGGTCAGCGAGGATGAGATCACCCGCCGCCCCCGCCATCAGCCCCAACGCGATCCACAACGCATAGTGGTCGGCGGCAGTCCAAGCGGCAAACCCCAGCCACCAGATTCCTGCTATGGCAAGGGTGACAACGATCATTACCGCCCGGCTGGCGACAGGTAGCCTTCTCACGAAACTAGCATCTGGCCGCCCCCGGATCATACCGATCACAAAGGCGGCGGCCCATACGGCGATCAGGGCGAAGAACAGGATACGATAAGGCTCTTCAACCGGCTGGAACATCAAGTTACTCAGTTGCGGTATAAGGGTAGACCCAGTCGCCCTTGCGCACTTTTTCGTTGACCAGCACTGCTACCTCATCTTCAGCGAAAGCCTCCTCGACCGGCTGATGATTGATCTGCATACTGGTCACCTGCTGGACGAAATTGGTCACGTTCCCGTAGAAATGCACCCAGTCACCAACCGCAAGTTTGCCCCACAGACGGACGACAGCTACACCGATCCGGTCAAAGTAGTGGGTGACCTGTCCAAGAGGCTGGACTTCGGACATCTCGACTCCTCTCCTCGCTACAACAGAGGTTATTTACACATCACTATAAGGTGCAGAGTCACAGCCTGTCAAGAGGGGATACGAGAATCACACCATGCGTTATAATCTGGGCAGGGTGCGTTGATCGCCCTGATGAGGAATAACTATGCAAGACGATCACCATGATCGTACCATTTCGAGCAAGAAGCTGTCCGATGAACCGGCCAATATAGATGCCGCACTGCGCCCCCGCCGCCTGGATGACATCTATGGTCAAGAGGCGCTGGTTGAGAACCTGCGTATTCTGATTGAGGCGGCCCGCTCGCGGGGCGAGGCCCTCGATCACATCCTGTTCTATGGCCCCCCCGGCTTGGGGAAGACCTCGCTCAGCCATGTCATGGCCAATGAAATGGGTGTCAATATTCGGGTTACAGCCGGGCCGGCTATTGAGCGTCCCGGCGACCTGGCGGCCATCCTGACCAACATGCGCAAAGGCGACATTCTGTTCATTGATGAGGTTCATCGGTTGGGGCGGGCTGTTGAAGAAGTCCTCTATCCGGCTATGGAGGACTATGCTCTTGATATTGTCATCGGCAAAGGCCCCAGTGCACGGAACATCCGGCTCAAACTGCCTCGTTTCACTGTTATTGGGGCAACAACGCGCCTTGCTCTGATGACCGCCCCTCTGCGGGCACGTTTTGGGGCAGTTTATCGTCTTGACTTCTACAACCAGGAGGCGTTATGCCGCATCATCGAACGCGCCGCAGGGCTGTTGAACGTCCGGATCGATCCGGCTGGCACGCGGGAACTGGCCCGCCGCTCGCGCGGTACGCCGCGTGTGGCATTGCGCCTGTTACGGCGCGTGCGTGACTACGCACAGGTGCGTGCCGACGGGGTGATCACACTGGAGACGGCAAGGGCCGCCCTTGACCTGATGGCTATTGACCAGCTTGGCTTGGATGACATTGACCGGCGGGTACTGGATACGATCATCACCAAGTTTGGGGGCGGGCCGGTGGGGCTGGAGACGATTGCCGCCGCCATCAGCGAGGAGGCCGATACAATTATGGATGTGTATGAACCTTACCTGCTCCAGCTTGGTTTTCTGGAACGCACGCCGCGCGGTCGGCTGGCCACCCGGCTGGCCTATGAACACTTAGGGTATCAGGATAATCGGGGTGATCAACCCAAACTCTTTTAGGTGAAACGATGGTACAGATGGATTCGATAGCCAAGTGGCTGATTATAGGCGGGCTGGGGATCGCTGTGCTGGGAGTAGTGCTTCTCCTGGCGAGCAAGATTCCGGGCCTGAATCAGCTAGGAGATTTACCAGGGGACATCCGCTGGCAAAGTGCCGATGGCCGTATCACCTGTTTTGTTCCCATAGTCAGTATGATCTTGCTCAGCCTCATCCTGACGGTAGTGTTGAATGTGGTTATCCGTCTGTTGAATCGCCCTTAGTGCCGTGAACACCAGCGACTTTGACTATCACCTCCCTCAGGAGCAGATCGCCCAGACACCCGTCGAGCCGCGCGATGCGGCCCGACTGCTGGTGCTTGACCGCGCCGCCGGCACGCTGGAGCACCGCCATTTTCGTGACATCGGCGCGTATCTTCGTGCAGGCGATGTGCTTGTTTTCAACCAGACTCGCGTGATCCCGGCACGTCTGCGCGGGTATAAAGTGCCAAGCGGCGGGCAGGTTGAGTTCCTGTTGTTACAACAGGTAGATGAGTCAACATGGCGGGGTCTGATCGGCGGCAGGCGGGTACGAGAGGGGGCACGCCTGGCTTTCTCTGGCCCTGACGGCACGACGATAGAAGGGACGGTGATCGAATCAGGCCGTCAGGCTGAGCGCGTGATTCGCTTTGATGCACCGCTCTCGCCTCTGCTGGAGCGAGTGGGGGAAGTTCCGCTCCCGCCCTATATCCATGTGCCATTGAGCAACCCGGAGCGCTACCAAACGGTCTATGCTCGTGAACCCGGCTCGGCGGCGGCGCCAACAGCAGGACTGCATTTCACGCCGGAACTGCTGATCGCACTGCGCGGGCAGGGTATCCTGATGGCCTACTGCACATTGCACATCGGGCTTGATACCTTTCTGCCTGTACGGGAAGAGGCAGTTGAGGATCATAAGATGCATACCGAGCGTGCAATCCTCAGCGCTGAGGATGCCCGTCTCATCAATGAGGCTAAGCTGGCCGGCGGGCGGATCGTTGCGGTTGGTACAACCTCCGTTCGGACACTGGAGACAGCCGCCCTCCGCAGTGCGGGTGTCAGCGACCCTTACACAGATGCAGGCGAAGCTTGCCCTTGGCGGCCTGTCACTGCTCTTGATGAAGCAACAGACCTGTTCATTCGGCCCGGCTACCGCTTCCGGGCGGTAGATGCGATGATCACGAATTTCCACTTGCCGCGCTCAACCCTGCTGATGCTGGTCAGCGCATTTGCGGGGAGGGATACCATTTTGCATGCCTATCAAGTAGCTCAGCAGGAAGGCTACCGTTTCTACTCATTTGGGGATGCTATGTTGATATTATGACAGGCAGCCTCACTCTGCGTCCGGTTGAGACTGATGATGCCATCCCCCTTCAACGGACCTGCTGGCCCCATCTGACGCCTGCCGAAGTGCAGTGGTGGCTGACCGGCCTGTCCGAGCGCCGGGAACGCGGCTTGGCTTGGGGTATCGTAGCGCTGGTTGATGGTGTCATTGCCGGTTATGGGCAGTTGACACGTCTGGGCGGGCGGGCTGAGATCAGCGATCTGATCGTCGGCGAATCGTGGCGGGGGCAGGGGGTGGGCACGGCGATCATCACCCGTCTGATCGAAATGGCCCGCTCTCAGCAATTCCTAGAGGTAGAGATTGGAGTGGCAGAGTCAAACCCGCGTGCCCTCCGGCTTTATCATCGCCTTGGATTTCGGGAGAAGCGCCGCATCATGCTCGACCTCGGCAATGGAGACGAGCCGGTGATCTATCTGGGCCTCAACTTGGATAGGGCGCACCTGTGAGCAAGACACACTGGGTGGCTCTGACCACGGCGGCCAGAGTGGGCGGCAAGACGATCACACGGCTGTTGGAGCATTTTGGCACGCTGGAGGCTGTTTTTGAAGCTGTGCCTGATGAGTTGATGCAAGTCCCGCATGTAGGCAGGCAGACTGCCAACGCCATCGCCCGCATTGACCTTGGAGCAGTTGAAGCCGACCTTGAAGGCATGACCCAACGCGGGATACAAGTTCTGACGTGGGAAGATGCCGCCTTCCCGGCTAACCTGTTACGCTGTGAGGATGCTCCGCCGGTGTTGTTTGTGCGGGGGGCACTCCTGCCCTGTGATGCGCGCGCGGTGGCGGTAGTGGGGACACGTACTCCCTCCCCATCAAGCATTGAGCTTGCCAGCCGTCTGGCTTTTGAGCTGGCATCGCGCGGCTGGACGATTGTAAGCGGGTTAGCTGTCGGTATTGATAGAGCCGCCCATCAAGGGGCGCTGATGTCTGGCGGCAGGACGCTGGCTGTGCTGGGGTCAGGCCTTGAGCGGCTCTATCCCCCACAGCACGCCCATCTTGCACAGGACATTGAAGGCAGGGGGGCGGTGCTCTCTGAACTCCATCCCGGCGTGACAGTCAGCCCCCAGAACCTGATTGCCCGTAACCGCATCACCAGCGGGTTGAGCCGGGCTGTGATCGTTGTTCAGTCCGGGCAGGACAGCGGTTCAGTCAGCACGGCCCGCCGCGCTTGGGGGCAGGGTCGCAAAGTGTTGGCTGTGACAGGCGGAGACACCGGATGTGACACCCTGCTTCAGGCAGGGGCTGAGGCTATCCACCCTGACCAAATAGAATGGGACGCCCTGGCCGAATCGCTTGCAAGCTGTTAAGGGACGAAGAATCAGCGTGATCGAGCGTCGTTCAGGGGTACAGCAGGGTAGTTTCGCCTCCAAGCAGGCGGTGACGCCGCCCCGAGTCGTCACACAGCCACAGCGCTCCAGTTGTGTCAATGTCCTCGGCCAGCCCGATCAGCTCCCCAGCGGCTGTGCTGACCCGAATGCGCTGACCCAACGTGACACACCGCTTGCGCCATGCCTCTGTCAACGCTTCATCCTCTAGACGGCTGTACCAACTCTTCAGCCTTGCCATGCTCTGCGCCAGTACTGCCGCCCGATCATACTCATTGCCGCCGGCCATGCGCAGACTGGTAGCCGTCTCCCATAGAGGATCGCCGGGTTCGAAGACCTGATTGACGTTCAGCCCTATACCAACCACTATCCACTCTGCTTTCTCTCCTGACACGGCGCTCTCGGCTAGTATGCCGGCCACCTTTTTGCCGCCGATTTGCAGGTCGTTGGGCCATTTCACTTGGACAGGGAGGCTGGTTAATTCATGGCAGGCTTCAGCCAGCGCCAGCCCGCAGGCCATAACCAGCCTGGGAGACCGCTCAACCGGCAGAGAAGGGTGGAAGATAATGGACATCAATAGACTGGTGTCAGGCGGAGCGTCCCACCGGCGCCCCATGCGGCCCCGCCCCGCCGTCTGCTCGTTGGCGATCACCAGAGTCCCTTCTGGCGCTCCCTGAACAGCTAGGTCGCGGGCTAGGTCGTTAGTTGAGCCGAGTCTCGGCTGGTAGTACACCTGAGTCCCGAAGGGGCTGGTGTCGAAGTTTGCCAGTGCATCGAGGATAGATTCTCTTGAGAGCGGCCGCATTGCCCTCTGCCTCACAGATTACAAGGCTGTACTCATGTACAGCTCACCCAATTCGAATCCTAATTGGCGATAGTAATTTCGTGTGCCGGCGGCGGCGATCACCGCCAGATGGGAATAGCCTGCTGTTCGTGCAAGGAGGCGGGCCTGCTCAATCAGCCTTCTCCCGATCCCCTGATGCTGGGGGCGACCGTCGGCCTTCTCGTCCAGTGCCAGCGAAGGGCCGTATACCTGCACCTGCCGTATGATCGCCTGTCCGTCAATTTCTTCCAGCGGAGCAGGCACAGTCGGCAGGGACAGCCGTAGAAACCCTGCCAGCCGGTTTTGGGGAGTCAACGCGCTGAGAAATACCTCGCGGCTGTGATCGGTGAGGTAGTCCAGCCATTCGATCTGGACCTTAGCGGGATCAACCGGCTCGCGGCGCACCTCGCGACAGCGGATGCATTGGCAGGGCTTGCCGGCCCGAATCAACATCTCTTGGACGCGCTGCCGCAAGTTGGAGGTTACCACACCGGAGACGATCTCCGGCGCGGGAATGTCGCGCATCACCCGGTTGATGCGGCAATAGGCGGGCACAAGCGCCTTGCAGGCCGCCAGCAGGTTGACCAGTTCTTCCTCTGTATAAGGGAGATACTCCCCGCGCTGGTAATGGTCGTAGAGGACGGTCTCGCGCAGTAGGCTGGTCGGGTAAATTTTCAATTCGTCAGGCCGCAGAGCTGGGTCATCCCAAAGGCGGCGGAAGTCTGCCAAGTCGGAATCCGGCGTTGCACCAAGCAGATTAGGCATCCAGTGCAGTGCGATCTTGAAGCCAGCTCCGCGCAATAAACGAACAGCCCGCCGGACATCTTCAGCAGTATGCCCGCGGCGGTTGAGTGCCAAAATCCGCTCATCGAGCGATTGGACGCCCAGTTGTACCCGCGTCACCCCCAGCCAGCGCAGGCGGTACACCTCGGCGGGCGTGATCAGATCAGGGCGTGTCTCGATCACCAGCCCCACGTTGCGGTGCGGCGCCGCCTCATTCTGGCGTTGAGCTTCCTCGATGGTGAGAGTTTCGGTTTCATTGAGGGCATCGAAACAGCGCCGCACAAACCAAGCCTGATAGTCAGAGGGATAGCTTGACCATGTCCCCCCAAGGATCAGCAGTTCGATCTTGTCGGCAGTATGGCCAATTCGTTCTAGGACAGCGATACGTTGCTTGACCTGCTCGAATGGGTCAAACCCCAGCATCAGGGCACGCATGGCGCCCGGCTCGGTGCTGAGGTAGCTCTTGGGTAGCCGCACGTCATCCGGGCAGAAAATACACTGGCCGGGGCAGGGATAGGGCTTGGTCAGGACGGTCACTGGAGCCACGCCGCTTTCCGTGCGGGTTGGCTTCAGGGTCAGCCGCCGCAGTACTTTATCGTCGGCCTGAATAGTTCCGGCCTCGACCAGTGCCAGATACCCCAGCCTCACTCGGTCTTTGCCCAAGATCGGATGTCCCTCACGTGCCAGCCGTCTGGTGATCTGGTTGTAGGTATCAGCATCGAAGTCAGGGGCGGCGCGAACAGCTTCAATGTAGGCCAGAAGGTGCTTTTGGTACTGGCTCAGATCGGGAGTCTCGATGTGCCGGATGCGCCACTCTGCCTGTTGCTGGGGTGAATTGCCTCTGGCGCGGGGTATAAAAGCGCGTCTGTATCTGACGGTCTCACTCACAGGGGCCTGCTTCTCAACTCTAACCTGAAGTGAAATGGGATCATATCGTCAGAGGGGACGGGATGCAAAGCCCCGCAATGTGTCATATCAAATGCGACTCCGCGAAGGCCTGAGCAGGGGTACGCATGCCCAGCGCCAAGTGAGGGCGCTGGTGGTGATAATAGGCGGGATAGTCATCGGCACGGCGTTGGGCTAGAGCCAGGTCACTGCTCTTGAAGGGGGTACGTCCGAACTCCTCCCGGCGCAATGTGCCGTTAAAACACTCGATGAACGCCTGGCCG
>Ga0209101_1000230_pt1 | contig 47668 bp, 32 predicted proteins | sample ConPoolayeCmetaG_FD_185481 | JGI IMG/M metagenome (GOLD analysis project Ga0209101, IMG submission 185481) | Hot spring microbial mat communities from California, USA to study Microbial Dark Matter (Phase II) - Cone Pool mat layer C metaG... ... | reverse complement strand
CCGGGACGCAGACCGGTTTCCTTCGCCGCCACTGCGCCTGCTACGGCTGCGAATGGGTCATCAGCGCTGAAGTTTTCGCCGTCGGCGAACTGGTAACTTTGCCCGCCGAAATAAGTCAGCCTGTCGAAAATCTCCGGAGTAGTGCCGATTACGCGAAAGCCTTGGTAGCTGTGCCCCATGCACACGGGAATGACGGCCTCCACGTTCTTGTTTATCCGACCTTCCTCCAGGTCTTTGTAAAACTGGTAGGGGAGCTTACCCACCGGATCGCCGATGTAAAAGATGGTGTTAAGTACCAGTTGTTCCTGGCCGCCTCGCGGTCCGACGATCAGGTCATAACCCTCCGCGCCGCGGTGCAACGATTGATGCAGCACGCCGAAAAAGACTAGCACAGTAACGACCAGGGCCACGCCCAGGGCCATCGACAGCGAAGTCAGGGCCGAGGCCACTGCCCGCTGCTGAATGCTTCGCCAGGCAATTTTCCACAGGCTCATAGCTTGCTAACTTTCCACAACCTCATAGCTTGCTAGCTTGTCCCAGACTGGTAATATGGTAACTTTCCACAAACTCATAGCTTCATCACCGCGCGATTGAACTTTTCCAGATGTTCGACACGCTGGAACTGCTGGGCAACCTCAGGCGCGTGGGTAACCAAAAGCAGGGTAACGTTCTCCTCCTGGCAGGTTTCCCGAATCAGGTCCAGAATCGCCTGCTGGTTGGCGGCATCGACGCTGGCGGTCGGCTCGTCGGCCAGCAGGAGCCGCGGCCTGTTGGCCAGCGCCCTGGCAACAGCCACCCGCTGCTGCTCGCCCACCGAAAGCATCGGCGGCTTGTGCGACATGCGCTGCTCCAGGCCGACGCGCTTGAGCAACTGCCGGGCGCGGGCTTTATCTACGTGTCCGCGAGCGAAGCGCATAGCCACCAGCACATTTTCCAGCGCGCTAAAGCCCGGTAGAAGATTGAAGGTCTGAAACACGTAACCGATGTGCTCGGCGCGGAAGCGGTCGCGCTCCGCTTCGCTGAGCAGGGTGATGTCCCATCCGTCGATCTTCACCCGTCCCGAATCAGGACGGCTGATCCCGGCAATCACGTGCAGCAGGGTGGTTTTGCCGCATCCGCTGCGGCCGACCAGCACCACCTGCTCGCCGGCAGCGGCGCGGAACTCGGGAATGTCTAGAACGTGAACCTGGTTGCCGTTGGGCTGTTGGAACGATTTGCGAACGTCTATCAGCTCCAGCATCGAACGCTTCCCATACAGTCGGTCGTTATGTTTCTGTTCGGGCAGAAAGTGCAGCCGGGTGGAGAACTATCGTGTTGACTGTCGGACGATTGTTAGGTCGCCAGTTGAACGAATGTGGTAGTTTGTTGGCCGCAACCTACGTGCTCGGTCGACAAGCTCGTGCGCACCGCCAGCCACAAGCGTTCCGCTGCTACAATAGCGCACAGCAGCAGCCCCTGCCAGGGCGCAGCATTCGCGCCATTTTTACGCAAATTCAGGTCCTTCGGTTCGCAGTCGGCCGGAACCATTGGGCGTTGATAGGGCAAATTAGTGGAGTACAATACCACCTTAACGGGGCAGAAATGTAATAACGGCCTTGTGCCGCAGTGTTTCCGCTTGGATTTACGGCGCGCTCAGATTATGCTGAATATAACTGCCGGATAGAAACGTGTATTGTGGTGGGGGCGGCAGTGGGCTTGTCGGCAATTGCCTTCTCGGAGGATCGATCGATGAAGTTCAAAACCCTGACAGTGTGCTCAATGGTATTGTTGGTGTTGGCGGTCGGGACGCTAGCGGCTTCTGATAGACCGGGCAAGGCCCAGCAGGGCGATTTCAATCCCGCTGCCAACAGCGTGGACATTTTCGAGGGCATCAAAAACGGCCAGCTCGAGGTTCGGGTAATTCCCAAGGACTCAACGCTTTGTCGGATAACGATCCAAAATAAGACCGACAAGCCGCTGAGCGTAAAACTGCCAGAAGCGTTTGCAGCCATTCCCGTACTGGCGCAAATTGGCGGCGCCGGCGGTGTCGGCGCGGGCACAACCACTACTTCCAGGCAGCCGCAGCCGATGATGGGCGGCATGGGAGGAATGGGAGGCATGCCCGGCATGGGCATGGGGATGGGCGGTGGATTCTTCAACATCGCCCCGGATCAAGTCGGACAATTGAAGGTCCCCACCGTTTGCCTGGAGCATGGCAAGGCTGAACCGCGCTCCACAATGAAGTATGAGTTGCGCCCCATAGAAGAGTATAGCCAGGATAAGGCCCTGCACGAAATCGGACGCATGCTCGGCCGGGGGCAGATCAGCCAGCCCGTCGCCCAGGTCGCCACATGGCATCTGAACAGCAAGATGAGTTTCGACCAACTGGCCCGCAAAGAACTGCGCTTCGCCAACGGCACTCGGCAGCCGTACTTTTCCGCTCACGAAATCAGGGCGGGTATGCAAGCGGTGGCGGCGGCTGTGGCCGCGGCCGAAAAGGCTGGCCAGCCCGCTTCGGCTAGCACCGCCGTCAGTAAAAACTAAACGGCCTTAGTGGACAGTTGCCCGTAGTTGCGCGTGCACAGCTCGCGGAAGTGGGCGAGTGTCGGTTGCGCTTGCGGGCGGATGGGCGGTGGTATCAGTCGACGGTTGCCCCTTCGGTGTACATCTGCCCAAGCGCTACTGCTCCGCCGGTGTTGGCGTAGCGTGAATAGGCCAGCAGGTCCGTCACCAGCTCTTGCATTCTTGTGGCGCATCCGATCACATAAGGCACAAGGTCTTCGTCGTTCTGTCCGACCCGCCGCTCCAACTGTTGTGCCTGGCGAGCAAGCTCGCGCGCCGTTTGGGCCAACCGCTCCTTGGAGCGGTGGGGGTCGACCGGCTCGCGGGGGGCCAATTCGGGGTCAGCCACCAAACCTTTGCTGGCCACCAGGTTGCGGAACCAGCGCAATAAGGTTCCCCGGCTGATCGTCCCCGTCGGCCTGCCATCGTGCGCAATCACTACCCGTCGTATCGTTACACGGCAGAGAAACTCGTATATGGTGCGAATCGGCGTCTTTTCCTCGTAAACGATGACGTGGCGCTTCATGACCTCGCGGACTGGCAGTCGCCAGCAATCCAGCGAAATCATCGCCCCCAGCAAGTCCTTCTCCGAAAGCATTCCGACCAATTTTCCCTCGTCGTCGACGACCGGAGTAGAGTTGATCCGCGAGCGGAGAAAGAACTCGGCGGCCTGGCCTACCGAGTCGTCCTGACGCACGCAGGCGACCAGCGGCGTCATCACGTGCCGGGCGCAGATGCCGCGGAACAGGTCTTCGTAGCGCTGGGCGTCCTTCAGAGTCAGTTCGTCGGCGTCGGTAAGCGACTCGTAGCGCACCACCCTGTCGCGCCCGGACTGCTTCGCGCAAAGCAGCGCCTGATCGGCGGCATCGACCAGGGCCTCGGGCGTCTGGATGTCATCGTGCGCCTGGGCGGTGCCGAAGCTGGCCGTCACGTGCAGCACCTTGTCGCCGCAGTGCATGGGCAGTTCGCTGATGCGGCAGCGCATCCGCTCCGCCCAAGTGGCCGCGTTTATCTCGCCCGTTTCCGGCAGCAGCACGCAGAACTCTTCGCCACCGTAGCGGCAGGCCACATCTGTGCTGCGGCAGTTGGTTGACAGCAGGTCGGCAACAGCCTTCAGCACGGCGTCGCCGGCGGTATGGCCGTGGATGTCGTTGATCCGTTTGAAGAAATCCAGGTCGATCATCACGCAGCTCAGCGGCAGATGATAGCGCTTGGCGCGATGAAACTCGTGCTGAAGCATCTCGTAGAAGAAGCGCTGCGTGTAAAGCCCGGTCAACGAGTCGGTGCGGGCCATCAGGCTGAGCCTCCGTTCCAGCTCTAGCACGCGCGTGCCTGCGCGCATTCTGGCCAACAGTTCGCAGGAATTGACCGGTTTGGTAAGGAATTCGTCGGCCCCCAGTTCTAGCCCCTGGATGACCATCTCCCGCGCGCCCTTGCCGGTCAGGAAAATGATGTACAGGTAGTGCGGCAAAGACATGGCGCGCACGCGGCGGCAAAGCGTCGGCCCATCCATGCGGGGCATTTCCCAGTCGGTCAGCAGAAAGTGAGGGCACTCGGCTTCGATGGCTTGCAGCGCTTCCTGGCCGTCGGCAGCCTGGCGGACTTGATAACCGGCCCCTTTCAGCCAGGCCCCGATGATCCGGAGCATGGAAGGCTCGTCATCTACCACCAGCACTTTGATTTCGGACGGTTCCATATCATTCAATATGCACAGGCGTAAACTTTAAAAACGGCAGGTGGCGTTGGTAGCCATAGCACATCAGACACTCGCATACTTGCCAAAGTGTAGCTTCTTGCTGAAGCAATTGCTGGGCAGAGTCAACGGCGTGTGCTCCTACCGATAAGCCCGGGCTGTTCTACGCGCGGCGACAGCTCCCTGCCCGTTAATGCGTTCATATCACGCGGAATAAATCCACAGTACCTCCACATCACAAAGATATGGTCGGCAGAAAGCTATCACCGCCGGCATGGCCGGCAGCAAGCTATCACCGCCGCCGAAGCCCGGGCCTTTGAACTGGCACAACCGATACGCTTGGAACGGTCCGGACGATCGTTACAAAGTTGCTTTGGGCGGCTCGATTTGGCTGCGGGAGGCGACGGGCGGTTACACACTGCCGCATGGGACAATCGCACAGGCCGGCAGCCTCAATGCGGACACGCCACCGGCCAGAAGCATAAGCGATGGCGCCACCTGCCAGGCGAAGCTCATACAAAACATACCCTGGCAGCTCAGTCAAATCCGCGCCTGCGGTTATCAGACGAGCGCTGGATGCAGAAGTTCCGTCCCTATCGGTGCGGCAGATGTACCCTGGGGTGAAGAGGACCTGGAGGTTTACGCAATCTGATAACGGTCGAGTTTGGCGCGGTCGACCTCCACGCCGATGCCGTGTCCATCGGGAACGGACATCATTCCGTCGGAAATATCGATCCCTTCGCTTAGCAAGTGGTCTTTCAGTTGGTGATAGGCGCATTCGCTGCATCCGCCGAATGCTGGCTCGGCGGCTGCCAGTTGCAGCATGGCTGCTGTTGCCACTCCCACCGATGGCGTCCCGCCTAGCAAAGCATGAACGCCACCGGCGGCGGCGACAGCCGCGCAGCGTCGGGCCGCTGCGATGCCGCCGACGGTACACAAATCGACGATCACATGCTGGGCCGCCCCGCAGCGCACTGCCCGAAATACATCTGCGGCGGTGGCGATTGACCGCCAGCAGGCCAGCGGGACGTTGGTTTGTCGGGCCAGCATGGCCTGAGCATGAAAATCGTGCAGTCGCAGCGGATCGAGCAAGAAAGCCAGACTATGGTATTCCAAAGCAGCGCATAAGTCTCGGGCGGTGTCGATGTCGTATTGACAACAGCCGTCGAAACGCAGTTCCGTACGTCGGCCGGTGCTGGCGCGGACGGCTTCGAAGGTCCGCACGTCTTCCTCCAGCCGGCCGCAGGAAGTTATCATTTGCACGTAAAAGCCTTGTTCTTCCAGGGCATGGGCAACTTCGGCCACATGCTGAGGCGAGCCTTGGGGCAGCCGCACCGCTACGGCTATCTGTTTGCGGTAGCGGCCCCCGAAAAGATTGTGCAATGGCTGACGTAGGCTGCGGCCGATGATGTCCCAACAGGCCATCTCTACCAGCGCCCGCAAACCGGCCGGCCGAAGCACGTCGAGCGTAAGCAGGTCTTCCACATCGAAGGGATTGCGCCCTTGCAAGCAGGGCAATAAAGCGGCACGGCGCTGGGAACACTCTCCCGGACGCCATCCCAGCGCGGCTTCCGCCCAGCCTTCGATGCCGCGGTTGGTGACCAGGCGCAGCAGAACCGTCCGCAGCGGCTCATGGCAGTCGATGCGCGGCACGCAAACGCAATAGAACTCCAAATCGTTTATTACCATTGGCAGCAGACAATCGTCAGGCTGTATCTTTTGGTCTTTTTATACTTCGCCCGGACAAAAACAAATCGGCATCGCTGGGAAAAACATCTCATTTCGATCCGTGCGGAGTATGGTCGGCGCGGCTATCGTAGCGGATCGGGAAGCGGAAACACCACCTGTTCGCTTCGCAGATCACAACACTCCACCGTGGCCGAAAAACGCTCCCTTAACAACTGCACGCACTGCTGGACCAGCAGCTCTGGTGCGCTGGCCCCGGCGGTTATCACTACCCGTTCTGTTCCGCTGAACCAACCCAGATCGATCTGTTGGGGGCCGTCGATCAGCCGGGCCGGTGCGCCGGCCTGGCGAGCGATTTCCGCCAGCCGCTGGCTGTTCGAGCTGTTCTGGCTGCCTACGACCAGCACGAAGTCGGCCTGCGCGGCCAGCCGACGCACGGCGTACTGCCGGTTCTGCGTGGCGTAGCAGATGTCGTCTTGCGCTGGTCCGCGGATGGCCGGGAAGCGCTGGCGCAGCCGGGCGACAATCGCCGCCGCATCATCCACCGACAGCGTGGTTTGTGTGACGTACGCAACTTTTTGCGGGTCGTCGACCACCAGATTGTCTACATCGGCCACTGTTGCCACAAGGCGAATCGACTGCGGCGCTTCGCCCATCGTGCCCACCACCTCGTCGTGTCCGGCATGGCCGATCAGCACGATGGTGTATCCGAGCCGGGCGAAGCGCACCACCTCTTTGTGCACTTTGGTGACCAATGGACAGGTGGCGTCGATGGTCTTAAGTTGCCGCTGGGCAGCCGCCTGGCGCACCTGCGGCGCGACTCCATGAGCCGAGTAAAGCAGCACGCTTCCTGGCGGAACTTGCTCCACATCGTCTACGAAGACTGCTCCGGCCGCTCGGAACTGCTCGACTACCCACTTGTTGTGGACGATCTCGTGAAGCACATAAACCGGAGGCCCGAAGCGCTCCAGCGCCCGGCGCAACGACTCGATCGCCATATTCACGCCGGCACAAAACCCTCGCGGCCCGGCAAGCAATATGTGCATGGCTTACTTCGAACTGCTGGGCGATTGATAACTGTGCAGGTGCGCGCTGGTGCTCGACTTGTCCGGCTAAACTCTCGCAATCACTGCGCCGCCGAAGATTTCTTGCCGCCCTGGACTAAATTTTCGCTTTGGCTCGCCTGCGAATCGAACCGAACGTGTGCTGAGTGCCTATGGTCGAATTTTCAGCCTACCGGCGAACCCACCGGAGGGTTCACGATGGCAAGCAGACCTGGCGGCCACATTTTGGGAGTGCTCAGGCGGTCGCGAGTCGTTCTGAACCTGGCCGAACTACATCTTATGGCGCGCACAGTGCCGCAACGCAATGCCGGGACGGCCGCAAATCGCTGCCCGTTGCGCATATTATAGACCAAACAGTTGGCTTCGCTCATGAACTGCAGTTCTACGTCCGCAAGCAGATAACCAGGGAAACCCCCAGACCAACGCTTATTTCCCCAGCCACAGTGCCCTAGCAGAGCTTGATAACCCTTATAAACTTGATAACCCTTATAAAACAGTGAAACTGCTCGGTTATGTCGAGCGCCGGCATCATGGGTACCTGCGGACGAATTCGGCCCTACGTTCACACGTAACGTTGTGCCGGCGTAATGCCTCCATAAGCGGTTCATCAGTAGTAATCAAGAAGTCGGCACGGGATGCGTAATAGGCGCGCACAAGATATTGGTCGTCATCTTTTACTTGGCCCTCGAGCTGTGGCGGCAGTGGCGCAAGTTGACACTCATCCAGCAGCTCCAGCTTTTCGGCATTCCACAGAAACTGCGCCGTGAAAATCTTGACGGCGCGTCTAGCGATTGCATCCGTGCAAGCTTCTTTGGCCATCACCCAAAGCTTCTGCAAAAAAGGGGATTTCCGCACGGCGACCAGCATATCGCAGCGATCAAATACCGCTTGAAGCGCTGCAAGGCTTTCGCGTTGATTGTCGGCCCCGTTTTCTCCCCGAAGATCAGCCCACAGCCATTCATCAATTACAAGTTTCACTAGCCAATCCCGATCATCCTTTTCAGGTCTTCCAGCTCCGCCTCGACAAAGCTGGCCAGCCCACCATCGATTTGGCCCTTTTCGTTAACATTTTGCGCCTCGAAAGTCGTTTGGCTATCTTTCTTGGTTACCAGATAACACTTCAATCCCTCTGGGCCAAAGTGGCCCTCTGAAACCGCGGCTAACACTGAACTGACAAACTGCTCGCTATGAGTGGTCAAAATGATTTGCTTTCGTTCCTTTGTTACTAGCGTACAAACTTCTCTGGCAAACTTGCGGAGGACAGAAGGATGCAAATGAACTTCTGGCTCTTCGATAAGCAGGGTGCGCACTTCCGGTCGTAACATTTTGGCCAGAAGGTATATGATCTGATTGACGCCGAAGCCGTCGTTTACCAGCAGTCCTGGCACACGTGCATCCTTGTCGGTGCTTTGGAAGAAGACGGTTGCGGTTCCCGGCGGGATGTACAAGCGAAAGTCGCGCCGCAAAATCGCCTCGGCGTATTCGGAGATTTTCGGCGCCATGTGGGGATCGTTAATGATGAGAGTCGCCACTTCGTCTTCGCTGACCGGCGTGTGAGTTACCGACGACGGCGTGTAGCTGGCCTTGAAGAACCCGCGCCGATGGGGAGCAACATCAATCGCCTTGATCTGCTCCGTAATCCGATTGAACCTGCTGGCAAGCTGGCCGGCCATTGCCTGCGACTCCGCTGTTGGACTGTCTGGCGACACAGTGCAGGCAATGGCGTTCCAATTAACGACGAAGCGATGCTGGCCCTCGATGTACGTTTCGGTGAATGTTTGGTTGATCGGGTAAGGAATATCCACCAATCCTCTCAGAGAGGCTTTGCCCACCTCCAATTGAACAGTGGCGGAGGACTTGCAAAGACCTAGCTCATACCTGCTGCTCCCCTCTGCATAACTCGCAGTGGCTGCCAGCCTCACAGTGCGCGATTTTTCGTGCCCAAATACACAATCATCAAATCCCCCGAGGCTCATGAAGTGAAGGTTGAAAAAGCCATCGGCGGTCTGATTGGAATTCAATATGAAATTGCGCAACACCAGCAGCGCATAAATTAAGCTGGACTTCCCAGAAGCGGTCGGACCAAACAATATGGTCAGCGGCCCCAGCTCGACGGTTGCCTTTTCAATCGAACGGAAGTTCTCAATATCGATCTCGTTGAGCATTGCTTTCCCCATCGCGGAGCCGGCCGACATCGCCCTAAGGCGGCTCGCTATTGCCTTTGTAACGCTTTCGGCTGCTCTTTGCGCACCTTGGCCTGTTGCTTGTCTGTCAAGTCCCAGGCCACCAGCCAGCGGGTACTTGTGGGTTTGAGGGCAAGTTCCTTTTGCAATCGCTGGTCAAAGTCGGGCATGTGCGCCCCGCCATAGAAAATGGCGATTTTGCGTTTACCGGCTTCGATCTGTTTGTGCAGGACTTGCATGGCGGCCTTGTTGCGATCGGTTATCAGGGCCGAGCCTTCAGGGGGATCGAACACCATCAGCGAGCCACCCATTTCCTCGAACTGCTCGGCCATCACGCGTTTCAGGGCCAACGCGCGGTTCTTGTCGAACAGCGCGCGCAGCAATTCTACGTCGCTGCTCTTGCTGGCGCCTTCCCTGGCCATAGCGTAGCCGATGATCCGCAGCATCATCGTCAACCAGCTTTCGCCCCGCTGGCGCATGGCGGCGCTGAACTGTTCGGGAGAAAGATCGGCGTGCACCATGTTCTCGGCCGTATAGTCGATGTGTTCCAGTTGGAACTCCAGCGCCAGCATCGACTTGAGCAACTGCTGAAGCGCCGAAACCGGGTGCGCACTTCTCTGGCCGCCGCCTTTGGGAATTCGGGTGCCCTCTGGGGCGACAAGTTCGTACAGCACGCAGTCGTAACCAGTGAACTGCTTGTTCAACTGCTCGTAGTACGACTTTTCGCCCACGTGCACTACCGAGACCAAGTCCACCACAAGCCCAGGGTACTTGGCGGCACTTTGTTTGTCCTTTGGCTCGTAGCGGAGGATGGCGGTTTCCAAGGCCACCGGCGAGCCGTTGCTGTCGCGCCGCGTGCGGATGAACTGCTGGAACTTCTTGGCCGCCGCCGCGGAATCTCCTGTCTTGCCCGCCTTGATGCCCGGCAGATCAGCCTCTGCCGCCAATTGAGCCGCAGGCAGAATCAATCCCGGGACTATTGCCAACCACACGACAACGCCTGCCAGCCACACACGAACGCCGACGACAACGGCACGGCCAGTCATTACTATCGTCTCCGCGGGGGACTGCCTGTGGATCAGTTAAGCTACGTACAATCAAATTGTACTCGATCCATCGATGCCGCGCAAGGGGACATCGGTTATGGCAAAAAGGGGATAAGATGTTCTGGCCTACGCGGCTGGAGGAACCGTTAAGGGAATGGCTTTTCAGCTTTGTTATTGCCGGCCCAAGCTGGGCCGTCGAAAGCTGGATCGCCTAAGATTTTAGTTGGTTGGATAAAGTTCCGGCATAGAACGTTGGATCGCCACGCGCACCGCACGGAGGGCCACAAGCGGGTTTTGACCTGTGTCACCAGCCGGTGTTGTTGGCATAAGTGCGCGATCCGGAAAATTGACCCGCTCGGAACGTCGGCCGCGCGCCGGATGAAATCTCGGGACTTTTCCCGGCAAACCCCCCGTCATAACGCGCAAAGACTGGGGTCCGTGCAGTTTTTGCCAGCAAATCGGCCCACGGCGGCTATAATTGACCAGTTCAGCCCGCGCGACACTACCGCGTAGGTGTTACAGCGCCCCCGGCTTAAAGCCCTGTTTGCCTCACTGGCCGGCATGTGGTTTTGCTAGGCGGGTTGTCCACTGCGGAGTCACGAAGTCTGGCGGAGTGAAATATTCTGAGAAGCCCCCATGGCAGAATTGTTGGCGGCATTGATGGGCCTGGTCGAAGGGCTGACCGAGTTCGTTCCGGTTTCTTCCACTGGGCATTTGATACTGGCCGGTTGGCTTTGCGGCTTCGAGCAGGCGGTGGGAAAGCAGATCGCCGATACGTTTGATGTGTTTATTCAAATGGGGGCGATCTTGGCCGTGGTAGCAGCTTATCCTGGCCGGTTCGTGATTCTGGCAGACGTGCGCCGGCGGTCGGGTTTTGCAGGCTTCAGGGGGATAACGCTATTGGCCCTGACCACTTTGCCCGCCCTGGTGGTTGGCCTTGTGGCACGCAAGGCGATCAAGGCTCACCTGTTCAACCCGACCACCGTTGCCATCGGACTGGCCGCCGGGGCCATCTGGATACTGTCGGTCGAGTGGCGAAAACCGAGTACCCGTCCCGTCGGACTGGACGGCCTGAGCTGGAAACACGCTCTAGGCGTAGGGATGTTCCAGTGCCTGGCTTTGTGGCCTGGAGTGTCGCGTTCGGCGGCGACGATATTGGGCGGGATGCTGTGCGGCATCGATCGCAAGACTGCCACCGAGTATTCGTTCTTCGCCGCCGTGCCAGTGCTGATCGCAGCGGCCGTCTTCGACCTGTACAAGACCCTGCCGGCGCTGAGCTACCAACACGTTTCGGTCTTCGCTGTGGGCACAGTCGTATCTTTCTTTTCGGCGTGGGCCGCTGTGAAGCTGCTGATCCGTTATGTCAGCCGACACACGCTGACCCCGTTTGCCTGGTACCGCTTGGTGGTTGCCCTGCTAGTGCTGGTGCTGCTTTGGGGAAAAACGCTGGGCGACTAATACGCCGGAGGCTGGACTGATTCAGGGCCGCGTCACGCGGTGCCGGGTTCTGTGTGCTGTATTTAGCCTGTGATTAATACCACAACCAGCCACCGGACTGATAGTAGCCAGCGATACCCTGCCGCGGACAAGAATTGTGCAGGCAGTTCTTCAGTACCTTATTGATCTTTCCGAAAAATAGTGACCGGCTGAAATGACGCTTTTCTAGTAGTCCGCGTCCCCATTTATTGCTAGTGTCAATAAGTGCACGTATTGCGAACGTCAATAAGTGGTGCCCGATTGGCTGCACCGTCTGCCGCCGAAAAGGCGGTGGCGCGCCTCCGGTTTGACCGAATCGCCAAGCCGGGCTATAGTTATCGTTAGCGTGCTGGGGGTAGCATGAAAGCTCAACTGTTGGACGCATCTGTCGTAGTGGTGGCGCAGGACCACAACCCGACTATACTCCACCCGGCCTTCCTGGAGTCGCAAAAGATCGTCCCAAGCGATTGGCAATTGGCGGAGCCACCGATTTGTACGCCGCCTGCCTCGGTTGTCAAGTATACCAATGGTGTTGTTTTTGTGGTTGACCTGAATCGTCTTCAGGTAGTGCATAAAGCAGCCGCGGAGGAAATCCGTGGCGGTCGTGTTCGTGATCTGGCCTCGGCTTACATCGACCGGCTGCCGCACGTTCGCTATACGGATGTGGGAATAAACTTCCACGCCTTTGCCCAGTGCGTTGATCCGGAGCGATTTCTCGTAGAGCGTTTTCTTAAGCCGGGTCTGTGGGATTCTGAGCCGTTTATACTACAGTCACTCGGTGTGCGTCTTGTTTTCCCGCGGGCGGGGGCGACGCTACTGTTGGCGTGCGACTGCGGTACGGTCAAGATAGCGGATAAAGGGGAACAGAAGGCCATTCTGGTCGGCTGCAACTACCACACACATCTTGTCGAGCAAAACTTGGAACAGGCGAAATCGGCTATTGCGCGGTTCGACCAGTGGGCAGACGATTTCGCTAGTGTACTGAAAGCGATTGTTGATCTGGAGCTCTAGCATGGCGACGGATTTGGTGGAAACGCGAAGTGATAGTTGCCCGCCTACCCTCGCGACAGCGGAGTTTATCCCGGATTTGCGGATCAGCACGAACCAACGTGCAGCGGAATCTAGCCTGACTAGCCCTGGCGAGGGAAAGACATGGTTTGAGATGGTTTTGAGTGTTGCCGGGGAGTCGCTACGCGCGGCCGAGCGGGTGCTGACGCCGGCACCAAGTAGTGGGTTTTCCACCAGTCCGACGTCTGGACCGCAGCCAAACTGGCTTGGGTTAGGATCGGTAGGTGTGGGGATTGCGGACGTGCAACAGAGCCTGATCAAAAAGTGCGAAAGTCTTTGGGCTCTTCGCCGGCGCGGTGAGCCGCAGACGGAAGAGGAAGCCTGCGATTGGGAGGTTTGCGTTGAACCTCCTAGCCGTGGGCCAACCCGGCAGATTACCTTCCATCTGATCCGACGTGGTTATCAACAACCCCGCATCGTCGCAGACTCGGAGGACTAGGCCAGATGTCTGCCTGCGAGCCGCCCCAGTACCCGTGGTACGCGGCTGTTTCGGGGGACGGACTGGAGCAGGGCGACATTCTGCGCTGCTGCCCAGTATTCCAGATTCCGCCAGAAACCCTTCGCCTTGACACCACCGATGTGAAGGTAGAAGTGTTCGAGCGTAATGTGATTGTCGTGTCGCAGTCTTGCGACTTGGTGATCCGCCACGGGGGTAAATGCAATCTGGACGAAGTGATCCTCTGCCCCATCTACTCGAAGAGCGAACTGCGCTCTGATCCCCGATTCGGCAAAGAAGAGGAGTGGGAGAACGCGCGCAAGGGTCGGTTTCCGGGCTACCACGTGCTTAACAGATGCGAACTGGCGGCGATCCGAATGGATTTCATGCTGGTGGACCTCAGACAAGTCTACTCGTTGCCCGTAGCGCTGGTTCGTCAGTTGGCCGCTGCGCAGAGTCCGCGCATTCGTTTACTGCCACCATACCGCGAGCATCTTTCCCAAGCGTTCGCAAGGTTTTTTATGCGCGTTGGCCTCCCGGTCGACATCCCGCCGTTCGGAAAGCGAACTGGCCGGTCAGACTGAGCACCAATCAATCGCCAGGTACTGATTGCACTTGCTCAAAGCGGTGAGTCGTAAATGCCCGGCCTCTATCAGCAGCCCGAGCTGCCACGGACTCCAGCAGGTGCAAGTGGCGCCCGCCAGAAAAGTCGAAACCGCGCGTGCATACCGCCATTTCTCCCTGCCCTTACAGATAGTCAGGGTGGCCATTGAGTTCGGCGGCTGGCACCGGGCAAAGCAATCCTTGCTGTTACGGTGCGCGATGGCGCTTGTCGAGCCCGAGGGCATTCAGGCGCTCTTGCTCAGGTTGCCCATCTGGTTCAGCTTGTTGTACAGTGTCTTCAGGCTGATGCCCAGTTGCTCGGCGGCCTTGGGCTTGTTGCCCTGATTGCGATCCAGCGCTTCCTGGATGGCCTGCATTTCCAACTCGCGCAAAGTGCACGGCCCGGTGCGTTGCTGGGGAATTGCAGCGGCGCTTCGGCGGGCCGAGAGGCGGTCGGGAAGATGTTCCACGCCGATCGGCAAGCGATCGCAGAGTATCAAGGCGTGTTCGATCAGATTGGCCAGCTCGCGGACATTGCCCGGCCAGTGATACGTCTGGAGCATCTCCAGGGCCTGTGGGGTAAAAATCGGGTCTTCGCTGCCGACGAATCGGCCTTTGCGGATAAGGAAGTGGCGGGCCAGTTGGGGGATGTCCTCGGTTCGCTCGCGCAGCGGCGGCAAAGGTATTTCGAAGGTATTGATGCGGAACCACAGGTCCTCGCGGAACTGACCGGCGGCGACCATCTCGTCCAACCGGCGATTGGTGGCGCAGACTACTCGGGTGTCGCAGGTTATCGCCTGGTTGTCGCCCACCCGACGCAACTCGCCGCTTTCCAGAAAGCGCAACAATTTTGCTTGTAGCGGCTTGGGTAGCTCGCCGATCTCGTCCAGGAAGACAGTGCCGCCGCTGGCCACCTCCAGCAACCCTACTCGGTGTTCATCTGCGCCGGTAAAAGCCCCTTTGCGGTGGCCGAACAGTTCGCTTTCGATGAGCGTTTCGGGCAGCGCGCCGCAGTTGATGGGCACAAAGGGCATTTCGCAGCGCAGGCTCTGGTCGTGAATCGCCCGGGCCACAAGTTCTTTGCCGGTGCCGGTCTCTCCCAGGACCAGAACGGTGGAATTGGTTGGCGCCGCCTTGGCGATAAGTTGCCGCACGCGATTCATGGCCGGCGAATCGCCGATCAGTTCCGAGCGGCCTTCGATGCGTTCCAGCCGCTGTTTCAAAGCCCGATACTTGTTAGTCAGCTCCCGTTTCTCGGCTACCCGGCGGAGCACGGCCTGCAACTCTACCAGCGTGCAGGGCTTGGTAAGGTAGTCGAACGCACCATGGCGCAGGGCAGCTATGGCCGATTCGAGCGACGACTTGCCGGTCAGCACGATGGCTTCGGCGTCGGGCGACAGTTGTTTTGCGCGGGCGATGACCTCGATGCCGCCCAGTCCCGGCATGTCCAGATCGACCAGCAGGCAATCGTAGGAGTTGCGCTCCAGGGCGGCGACAGCCGTGTGCCCGTCGGGACATACCGTCACCTCATGCCCCATGCGCGGCAGCTCGATGCGCATCAACTCTTGCAAGGGGCGCTCATCGTCGGCGAATAGTATTTTCAGCCCCTTAGGCTGCCTGGCAGTGCTGCTCATGGGCGTTCTGCTCCTCGGCAAGCGGTAAGACGACGCGGAACGTTGAGCCGCGGCCCGGTCCGTCGCTGTGTGCCGTGATGCTTCCCCCGTGGTCGGCCACGATGCGGTAGCTTATCGAAAGTCCCAGGCCGGTTCCCTGCTGGCCGGCACGACGGCGGGTGAAGAATGGCTCGAAGACGTGCTGAAGCACGTACTGGTCCATGCCGCAACCGTTGTCGGCCACTATCAGCTCGGCCATACCTTGTCGGGCGGAAAGTTCCACGCGCACCAATCCGCCCTCGTCCAGGCTGTCCAGTGCGTTGACCAGCAGATTAAGCACTACCTGTTTTATTTCCCGGGCGTTGACCGACGCCAGCAGCAACCCGTGTCGCACGAACTCGATTTGCTTGTGTTGATACTTGCCGATGTGGCGTACCATGTCGATGACGTCCTGGACGAGTTGCCCCAACTCGGCGGTTTGCCGCCAGCCCGGCCCGATCCGCGAGAAGTCCAACAGTTTTTCGGTGACCGCCTTGCAGCGGAAGGCTTCTTCCTGGATCATCCGCAGGTAGCGCTTCACGACGGCGCGCTGCTGCGCATCGGCTTGTGCGCCCACCTGCCACAGTTCCTCCATGCGACTTTCCAGCGACTCGGCACACATGGCGATCGAGGCCAGGGGGTTGTTGATCTCGTGGGCCACACCCGCGGCCAGAAAGCCCACGCTGGCCAATTGCTCGGCGCGGACGACCTGCTTGGTGCGCTCTTGCACCTGGCGGTCCAGGTCGTCGCGGATCTGGCAAAACCGCTCGGTCATGTCGTTCAGCGCCTGGGCCAATTCGGCAGTTTCGTCCTGGGTGTCCAGATGGATTCGGTAAGAAAACTGCCCGGCAGCCACCCGACGAGAACCGCTGATCAACTTCCGCAGCGGTTCGATAATCCAGGCGAACAACAGCCGCACGTACACCAGGAACAGCACGCCGGCCAACACACTGGCGATCCATGTGGCGATGATCAGCGTGCGATATTGCCCGCGCACTTGCTCCGCGAAGCCGCACAGTTTAGCGTGCAGGTGGCTGGGCAACTGGAAGCTGAGTTCCTGCAACCGGGCAGCTTGGGCGTCAAGGCGGTCGATTCTCTGGGTGTCGAGGATCCACTGGCTGTCTAGACTAGATTGATGCAATTGGCCCAGCACCGCTTCGATCTGCGCCAAGGTTGCCCATTCGTGCCGGCAATCGCCGATCTGGGGGTCGGGGTCTACGGTGTTTTCCAACTGGCGCCGATAAGCGGCAACCGTCTGCTGGATTTCCGCCAGTTGTGCGCGGAATTGCTCTCGGCCCAATAGCAGTTGAGCAGGCAGAAGCTGTGACTCGGTGCGAGGGAACTGGGCGGCGCGAAAACCTTGCAGCTCGCTGAGCGTTATGCGCAACTGCCCGACGCCTCGGCTCAACTCGGCCGCCACCGGCAGCTCGTTTACTCGCCAGGAAAGGCTTTTGACCAGACTGCGATACGCATAAGTAGCGTACAGCCCACTGCTGGAGAGTATCGCTACCATCACCACCAGAAGCGCCAGTCCGGCAAGCAGTTTGAGCCGGATGGGCCATCTGACCGTCAGCCGCGCAATCAGCCTCGGCAGCCCGGCGGCATCCAACAGCACTTCTACGGGAAACGTCAACAGCCGGCGCATGCAAAGCGACCTCCATGTCGCGTACTTACGAAGCGCAATACGCCCGTGGGGTGGAGAATGTACCGTTTACTGTGCCGGCGAATCAATACGCATCCGGGGGAATCGGGCAACGTTCGCCGCGACTGGCCGCGTATCCCACATGGTCGCCGTGGAATGGCAAACTCTCGATGCCGTAACTTCGCCAGAGTACCAAGATGCGGCCAAGGCGCCAAACAAACCGCAGTTTCCCAATCGACATATCTTGCCGCAATTAACATCTGCAAAAGCCCACGTGTACCCGTCTGGCAGCCCGCACAGGTCAACAGCCGGTCATCCCCCAGGATTCTGTACTGCCCACCCTGCGCAGCGGAGGATTGACACGCCAATCTGCACAGTACAGATTGTTGCCTTCTAGCGCGGCGGACAGACGGCGGTAGCGCCGCCGCAGTCGCGGCGCTGGGCGATGCCCGGCTACTGCCGGCTGACAACCGGATGCCTTCCCCCTATACTCCGCACGAGCAGAAAAGAGATGTTTTTCCCAGAGAGGATGATTTGTTCTTGGCCGCGTGAAGTACATACGGTCAACACGTTTTCCCGCCAGAAAGTGTGAGAGTCGAAAATGGAAGTCATCGTAACTCGCGACTACGAGGAAATGAGCAAGACGGCGGCCCGGGTGGTCGCACAGGTTCTCAATCTCAAGCCCAACGCGGTGCTTGGCCTGGCGACAGGCTCTACCCCACTGGGGCTTTACAAAGAATTGATACGCATGCACCGCGAGGAGGGGCTGGATTTTTCGCAGGTAACCACCTTCAACCTGGACGAGTACGTGGGGCTGCCGCGAACCCATCCGCAGAGCTACTACTACTTCATGCAAGAGAACCTGTTCAAGCATATAAACGTGCCCAAGCAGAATATCTATGTTCCCTCGGGGACGACCAGCAACTATGCGGCGTTTTGCCAGTGGTACGAGCAGCGGATTCGAGAGTGCGGGGGGATCGATTTGCAGGTATTGGGAATCGGCACCGACGGACATATCGCCTTCAACGAGCCTTCCAGCTCGCTGGGGTCGCGGACGCGAATCAAGACGCTCGCCCGGCAGACGATCGAAGATAACGCCCGCTTCTTCGGCAGCCCCGAAGAAGTGCCGGTATATGCGATCACCATGGGCGTGGGCACCATCCTGGAGGCCCGCAAGATCATGCTGCTGGCCAGCGGCCGGCAGAAGGCGCCGGCGGTTGCGGCGGCCATCGAAGGGCCGGTCACCAGCATGATCACCGCCAGCGCGTTGCAATTGCACCGCGACGCGATGTGCATCATCGACCGCGAAGCCGCCAGCCAATTGAAGATGCTGGACTATTACGAGTGGGTGCAAGCCAAGATGCCCAACGCTCCATAGCCCCGGTCGGTAAGCCGACGCGCGGGAGGCCCGCAGTGCCGCACAGCGTGGTCAAGGCGCGCGATCGCCAACGCACCCCGAACATTCCAACCAGAGAGGCTGTCATGCGTTTGATACTATTTGATCGAGCTGGCCCGGAACGATTGGGGTTCGAGCCGCTTGCTTTCTCACGGCCCATCTGGGAACTGCGCTTCGGCATGACCAGCCTGGGGGCGAAACTCCTGTGCAGGCTGTGCCCATGGTGGAAGGCGGAGCCGGGCGGATCGTTGCCCGCGGCAGCAGCGCTGTCGGCCGGCGGTGAAGCGGCGGCCGGCGGAAGGGCGGCCGATGCGGTATCGGCGGGGGCGCAGGGACTGTCGGTAGGCTGTTTCGTGCCCGATTACATGGCCGCCGCATACAGCGCGCACACCGATTGGCCGGTAAACGATCCTGCGCTGCTATGCGGCGACGATCTGCTGCTGGTGCATGGCCGGTTGAAGGCCGATCACTTCCACTGGCCGCTGGACGGTCCGAGCATGCTTGGTGTGGATAGCCAGGGACGGGTAGTTGCCGCTCGCATCGCCGCGGCCGACCTGGAGCGGTTGGATACATCGACGATCGACACCCTTCTGGCTTCCGCCCAACAGCACCTGCCCACGGCCGATCAACCCCTTAGTGCCTGGAACTACACCTGGGAACTTGTGCTGGCCAATGCCGAGCAGATCACGGCCGATTTCGGGACTATGGGGCGGACCGGGGTGGAAGGCGTGGTCGAGGAACCTTGCCCGATACGCGGCAATCGCAAAGATGTTTACATCGCCCGCGGAGCCGTGCTGCACCCGATGGTGGTCATCGACGCCGAGCACGGCCCGGTGTTCATCGACGAAGGGGCGCAGATACATTCTTTCACGCGGATCGAAGGCCCATGCTACATCGGGCGGGGCAGCATCTTGCTGGGGGCCAAGTGCCGCGAGGGGAACACCATCGGTCCTATGTGCCGTGTGGGAGGCGAAGTGGAAGAGTCGATCATCCACGGCTACTCCAACAAGTACCACGATGGTTTTCTGGGACATGCCTACGTTGGCGAGTGGGTGAACCTGGGGGCGCTGACTACCAACAGCGATCTGAAGAACGACTACACCAGCGTCTCGGTGATCCTGGATGGCCGCACGCCGGTCGATACCGGCTCGACCAAGGTCGGCGCGCTGATCGGCGACCATGCCAAGACTTCCATCGGCGTGTTGCTTAACACCGGGGCTTATGTGGGTGCAATGGCCATAGTAGCGGCCACCGGCAAGCCGCTGCCGAAGTTCATCCCTAGCTTCGCCTGGTTCCTGGAAGGCGTGGTCACAAAAGGCTTCGGCAAGAAACAACTCTACGAAACGGCGAAAACCGTCATGAGCCGTCGCGGTTGCACCTGGACGGCCGCCGAGCAGGCTATGTGGGACGAGGTGTACAACCTGACAGCCCCGGTGCGCAACGAGGCCATCAAGCGCGGCCGTCGCGCATTGGCCGGCGGACAAGGCCCACAGCAGTAGCACGGCGGCATCAACAGCCATAGGAGAGCAGCGGTCGATTTGCCACGTTGGCTGCCGGCGGACGGATACGGACGGTAGGATGGCCACGGCGATGGGTGGCGCTGCGAAGCGGTGGCAATGCACGACTTCTGCCCAGTGAAAACTTGTGAGGCCAACGGAGTTCAACTACACTCGTTGTATCGGATTTGTTTTATACAAGTGGTGATGCTTTACTTCGGGTGATGTTTGTGCTGTTTTCTGAGGGGAGTGCGATATGTCGGATGTTGTCGAAAGAGTCAAGAAGGTAACGGCCCGGGTGCTGCGGCTCGACCCGGCACAGATCAAGCTCGAACATCATTTCACTACCGACTTGGGCGCCGAAAGCGTGCAGTCGGTTGAGCTGGTGGCTGGCTTCGAGGAAGAGTTTGGCATCGAGATGGACGAAGACGCCGCACTGGCCGTGCAAAGCGTGGGCGAGGCCGTGGAGTTCATCACCAAAGTGTGCAAACAGCAGGGAGTAGAAGTTTAGGATTGTAAGTGTAACTGTGTCGCCGGCTGGGTCGGAGAGAACAACTATCGGTCCTTGCTGAATAACTCCACAAAATACCGGAAGTGGTGGGACTACTGGCAACCGCGAAAACGAAGGTATTGCGCACACTTGCACCACTTTCGCAATACTTTGGTTCTATTTAGAAGATTGGGCCGCCTTGGGCCGCCTTGGGCCGCGGAGCCGGTAACAACGCGCAGCACATCGGTTGGGCAAGGACCATAAACCACCATTTGCAAGGAAAGGAACGGCATGTCGCAGGAGTACAAGTTCCCCTTGGCCGATCGGACCGAGCCGAACTTGCTGGAAGAAATTTTCGATTACAGTCTTCCGCCGAAGATTCGCTTCGACGGTCCGGTGGTAGAGTACATCGACGGTAAACCGGTGGAGTTCGACCCGCAGTCGTTGCGCACCCGAGACATCTTCATCACCGATACCACCTTCCGCGACGGCCAGCAGGCCCGTCCGCCTTACACCGTCGATCAGATGGTTCACATCTACGATTTGCTGGCGAAGCTGGGAGGTCCGAACGGGGTAATCCGCCAGACCGAGTTCTTCCTTTATACCACCAACGACCGGCGCACGCTGGATCGCTGCCGGGAACTGGGGCATCGCTATCCGGAGTGCACCGGCTGGATTCGCGCCGACAAAGGCGACTTCCGCCTGGTACGCGAGGCGGGTTTGAAAGAAACTGGCATTCTCACCAGTTGCTCGGATTATCACATCTTCCACAAATCGAAGTTCAAAAGCCGCCGCGAGTGCATGGAAGCCTACTGCGCGATCGTCGATGCCGCCTTCGAAGCTGGAGTGCGGCCGCGCTGCCATCTGGAGGACATAACCCGGGCCGACATCGAAGGCTTCGTCATGCCGTACTGCGAACGGCTGATGCGCATGAGCGAGCAGGTGCCCGAGGAACTGTCGGTCAAGATCCGCCTGTGCGACACCATGGGCTTCGGCGTCAGTTATCCCGGCGCCGCACTGCCGCGCAGCGTACCGAAACTCGTCTATAAACTTAACCGCGAAGTGGGCGTGCCCAGTCACCGGCTGGAATGGCATGGTCATAACGACTTCCACAAGGTGCATAGCAACGCCGTCACCGCCTGGCTATACGGCTGCGACGCGCTAAACTCCACGCTGTTTGGTTTCGGGGAGCGGACGGGCAATCCGCCGCTGGAAGGGGCAATCATCGAATATATCTCGCTCAAAGGCGATCTGTGCGGCATCCAAACCCAGGTGATCACCGAACTGGCCGATTACATGCGCTCCATCGGCCTGCCCATTCCAGACAACTACCCGTTCGTGGGTCGGGCGTTCAACGTTACCCGCGCTGGTATACATGCCGGCGGGCTGCGCCAGGATGAACGCATCTACAACATCTTCGATACTACAGCCTTGTTGGGCCGACCGCCGCGAGTCTCTATTACCGACAAAACCGGCGCCGACGGCGTGGCTTTGTGGGTCAACGAGTACTTCGGGTTGAAAGGGGCCGAACGGATCAACAAAATCAAAGTCCACAAGATCGCCCGCTGGGTCAACGACCAGTACGAAGTCCACGGCCGCATGACCGCCATCAGCGACGAAGAACTAGAAGCCAAAGTCAAAGAGTATCTGCCCGAATACTGGGAAAAATACAAGGGCAAAGCAGCCAGCTAAGCGGAGCAGCGATTGATGGTAGAAGTAGGCATCCTGATGGGAAGCGACAGCGACTGGCCGAAGATCAAGGCTGTGGGCGAGGCGCTGGACCAGTTCGGCGTGGGCTACGAAGTGCGGGTGATGAGCGCACATCGCACGCCGCACAAAGTGGCCCAGTACGCCAGCTCCGCCGCCGGCCGCGGCATAAAAGTACTTATTGCCGCCGCAGGAGGCGCAGCACACCTGGCAGGCGTGGTCGCTGCACATACCACTCTGCCGGTGATCGGCATTCCGGTGCCCACCGATACCATGGGCGGTCTGGATTCTCTGCTGTCGATGGTGCAAATGCCCGGCGATGTGCCGGTTGCCACTGTGGCCGTCGGCGGCGGTGGTCCGCGCAACGCCGGGCTGCTGGCTGTGCAGATACTGGCGCTGAGTAATCCCGGGCTGCAAGAGAAACTGGCAGCTTTCAAGAAACAGCTTGTCGAGAAGGTGGAGTCCCGCGACGCGGCGCTGCGGGCAACTCTGGCGAAGTCGTAACTCGGCCAGTTAGAGTGTCCCGGGCGCAGCCGGCGAATATCCATCCTTCGCGCGGGTAAAACGATATGTATTTGCACCCAAAACGCTGCATTCCCGCCCGCGCGGAGTACAACTTGGCGTGCAGCATTAGTTACCGTTGGCGGCCTGCTGGGCCGCTGTTGTGGCGATGGAACAGATCGAGCCAGTCTGCTGGATTGGCGGCATCAGCGGATACCTGCGGCTGATCGACCAGACCGCCCTGCCCGCCGAACTGAAATACATCGCTTGCCACGACGTTGCCACGCTTTGGGAAGCGATTCGCGCCCTGCGGGTTCGCGGTGCGCCGGCCATCGGGGTGGCTGCTGCATACGGATTGTGTCTGGCCGCGCGAGCAGCACTGGGATTTGGCGTCCCCGGACAAGCAGACCAGTCGGCGCACTGTGCCGGCCAATCCGCTCAGATTTCCACCGAAACAGATCGCCCTGGCGAACACACTTGGTCCGCTGTTACGGTGCGAAGCTCTGTCGACGCTCCAGAGATTGGTTCGGCAGCGATTTCGTCGGAGTTGCTGCTGAGCCGACTGAAGCAGGCGGCCGAGTATCTGAAGTCCAGCCGGCCGACAGCGGTGAATCTCTCCTGGGCGCTGCACCGTGTTGTGCAAAAGGCCGAGGAGTACTCCAGCCGCAATCCGCTGGATATTGCCGGCGCCGTGCTGGCCGAGGCCCATGCCATCTGCCATGAAGATCGCCAGATGTGCCGCGACATCGGCCGCCACGGGGCGGCTTTGTTGTGCGACGGCCAGACCGTGCTGACCCATTGCAACGCCGGTGCACTTGCTACGGCCGGCTACGGCACGGCCCTGGGCGTGATCTACGCGGCTGCCGAGTCGGGAAAACGTTTGCAGGTCTTCGCCTGCGAAACCCGACCGCTGCTACAGGGCGCCCGGCTGACTGCCTGGGAATTGCAGCGCAGCGGTATAGACGTGACGTTGATTTGCGATTCGATGGCTGCCGAGCTTATGCGGCAGGGGCGCATCGGAGCGGTGATTGTCGGCGCGGACCGGATCGCCCGAAACGGCGACGTGGCCAACAAGATCGGCACTTACGCACTGGCTGTAGCGGCGGCCGCCCACGCAGTTCCCTTTTACGTGGCCGCGCCCAGCAGCACATTCGATCTGTCGATAGCCAGCGGCAGGGAAATACCCATCGAACAACGGGACCCGCGCGAAATAACGCATTGTTTCGGGAGGCAGACCGCGCCAGAGGGTGTTGCCGTTTACAACCCGGCTTTCGACGTCACTCCTGCCGCGCTGGTCACGGCGGTGATCTGCGAGCTGGGAGTCATCAAACCGGTCGCCGAGTGGAACATCCGCCGTTATTTGCAACAGCGATAAGATGCTCAGAACGCTGGCCGCTGGACCAGCAGCCACAGCTTGTTTGATCGCCTGCTGACAGCGTTGCACTGCCGGACATGCCAGAAGGGGGCACCCAGCGCAGCAATCGTTGCGCCGTCATAACCGGAGCGTCGGGTCAGGTGGTCGAGATCGGCCGCGTGCCTACGACTGTGCAACCATCGCCCCGGCGTGATAACTGGAGCGCACCAGCGGGCCGCTGGCGACCGACCGATAGCCGATGCGCCGGGCCAACTGGCCCAGATGGTCGAACTCTTCGGGCGGTAGGTATCGGGCCACGGGCACTTGCGCCGGCGAAGGCCGAAGGTACTGGCCCAGCGTAAGCATCTGGCAGCCGGCCTCGTGCAACTCGGCCAGGGTGTCCAACAGTTCGCCGACCGTCTCGCCCAATCCCAGCATCAAGCCGGTTTTTCGCCGCACCCCCGGACTGTGCCGGGCGATGTGGCGGAAGATGGCAAGCGTGCGCCGATAGCTGGCTGCCGCAGTGCGCACCACCGGATACAACCGCGGAACGGTTTCGCAGTTGTAGTTGTAAACGTCCGGGGCGGCCTCCAACACCCGATCCACCGCCGCCATGTTGCCGGCGAAATCAGAAGGAAGCACTTCGACGCTTGCCCCGGTGGCCGCGCGCACTGCTAATATCGTGCGATAGAAGTGCTCTGCACCGCCGTCGGGCAGGTCGTCGCGTGTGACCGATGTAATCACCACGTGACGCAACCCCAGTTGCGCGGCGGCCTGTGCCACACGGTGCGGCTCATCAGGGTCCACAGGCAAGGGCGTCCCCTTGGCCACGCTGCAAAACCGGCAACCTCGGGTGCAGATCGAACCGAGGATCATGAAGGTAGCCGTCCGCTGCGAGTAGCATTCCGCCCGATTTGGGCATCGGGCATGTTGACAGACCGTCGCTAGCCGCAAGTCGGCCAGCAGCCGGGCGGTCAGATGGGCCGCGCCGCCTGCCGGCAGCGGGGCCTTCAGCCAACGCGGCAGGCGTTGCGACGGCTGTCTTTGCGGAGAATCGGGGCTGGGATGGTCCACTGTTGGTCTTGCCAATTGCCTTCAGTCGTGCCAATAGTACGGAAACAGCACTTTACTGCGTTCGGCTTGTCCGGCTGGCTGGCCGAGCATTACAGTGAATTATGTGCGGCACCGTAAGCGACGAGAAGGGCCAGAGGGATGGCGAAAAAAAGCACGCAAGGCGATAATCCCCAGGTGCAGCTTATTACCCAGAACCGCAAGGCGCGGCACCGCTACCACGTGCTCGACGAGCTTGAGTGCGGACTGGTCCTGGCCGGCAGCGAGGTGAAGAGTCTGCGCGAGGGTCGGGTTTCGATCGAGGAGTCTTACGCCCGGCTGAAAGACGGCGAGTTGTGGCTGCTCAACTGCGATATTCCCGAGTATCCCGACGCCAATCGCTTCAATCACCAGCCCAAGCGTCCCCGGAAACTATTGTTGCACCGCCACCAGATCAGGCAGTTTGCCCAACAGGCGATGGAGAAAGGCCTTACGTTGGTGCCGCTTAAGATGTACTTCCGCGACGGCAAGGCGAAGGTGCTGATAGGACTGTGCCGGGGCAAACAACGCCACGATAAGCGCGAGGCGATGAAGAAAGCAGAAACGGAGCGGGAAATTCGTCGCCAGATGCTCCGCCGCACAAAACGCTAGCGGGGATGTTGCAGGAACCAATTGTTGCCATTAGCCATTTTTCAGAAGCTATTGATCTTCGCAAAACGCCGCGACCGTCTGGTGTTAGGTTTTTTCCTAGTGTTGCCTGTCGCCACGTTTTGCGAAGTTCAATAATGCAGGGCCAAAACATCCGGCATCGACTGCTGCATGGCGTCGCCGGCGGCGCCTAACCGGACTGTTGTCTTCGTGTTAATGCAGTGTTCAGCCTGCCGGGGCAATCGCAGCTGATCGCCGGCACGCAGGCTCAAGCGCCACCCCCCCGGCCCATGATCTTCTGGCAAGTTTGTAGCAATCCCGGCAACGATGTGATAGAACAATCGCGGGGCGTAACGCTTATTGGACCAGAATGGGTGGTGCGATGCAAAGCAGTCGCTATCCTCGTCCCGGCCAGCGACTGGCACCCAACACGCTTAGAGAATTGCTGCTGGCGCCTTTGCCCAAGGAATTTTGGGACTTGCCCGGCGCTTCGGGCATGATGCTTGCCGACTTGGACGAAGGCGCCTGGCAGCGGTTTGGGCAGTCGGCTTGCCGCAAGCTTGCCGCGGCGGTAGTGCGGCAGGTGTCGCGGGCTATTCGCACTTGCAATCCGATCGGGAACCGGCGGGTGCCTGCGATACCGCTCGGGCTAACGCTGGCCGACCTGAATCTGGAAGTGCGCACGCTGCGATGTCTGGCGGCGGCGGGAATACACCAGCGGCCGCAAGACCTGCACTCGTTTACGATCGATGGCCTGCTGTCGCTACGCGGCTTTTGGGCCAAGTCGCTGGTCGATTTGCTCACGGCGGTCGAGTACGCCATCGACCACCCCGAAGCCCGCCAACGTCGCCCTGCCGCGGCTATCGTGGTCCTGAAGCATTTGCTAGTCGGGCATCGCTATCCGCGTCCCGGCCAGCGCTTGGCGCCGGCTGCTCTGAAGGAGGTTCTGCTAGAGCCTGCGCCGGCGAAGCTGGTGGCAGGCACCCCGCTGGCCGGCGCTCGGCTTTGCGATCTGGACGAGTCTGTCTGGAAGCACCTGCGTCCGCACGTTATCGCGCGGCTAGCCAAATTGATCGTCGCCCGCAGCGCAAACTGCGTTCATCACCCCCAGGTGCTTGCCCGCCGGGTGCCTCAGCCCCCTGCCGCTGCCAAGCTGGAAGACTTGCGGGTGGAAACCCGCACTTACAATTGCCTGCTGCGGAGAGGCTTGGGCGACAGCCTGGCGCGATTGGGCAATTACACGATCGGCGACCTGCTGCGGATCCGTTCTTTTGGCGTAAAGTCGTTGGTCGATCTGCTGTGTGCCCTGGAAACGCTTGCAGCGCGAAAAGGCAAGCTCGACCGCCGGCTTACTGCCGAAGCCAAACGTTTGGCTAGCACGCCCGGTGCGACGGAAATATCTTTCGGCGATCCGCGGTTGGGCAACTTGCTGCGCGGTATGGACCCAGAGGCCAATACCGTGGGCCAGTTGGTCAATCGCCTGCTGCGGCGGCGCGTCGATCCGCCCGATCCGCAGCGGCTGTGCCAACAACTTCGCCAGTTGCGCCAGCAGATCGTAGCCCTGGGAAAGCTCACGCTGGAAGAGGAGTTACAACAGGTCTTCGGGGCCGAGGCCAGCCAGCGCGACCAGGCTATCGTCGCACAATACTACGGCTGGGATGGGCGGGGCAGGCGGACACTGGAACAGTTGGGCCGCAAGTTTGGCCTGAGCCGCGAGCGCATCAGACAAGTGTGCCTAAAGGCTGCGCGGCGAGTGCGCCAGGCGCCGGTGGCCACCCCGGTGCTCGACAAAACGCTCGAATGGCTCGGCACTTGCAAGTCTCCGCTTCCCGCCGATGTGCTTCAGGCAAGGCTGGACGCGACGGGACTGACAGCAGGGAAGATCTCGATCCAGGCCGTTCTCGAAGCAGCAGAGATGCTTGGCCGAAAGCCGCCGCTGGCGCTGGTCCAGGCCGGACCATCGCTGTGGGCCGTGCGGCCTGAAACGGCGAAGTTGCCGGGCCTGGTCGTGACGGCCGTCCGCCAAGTGGTGGGCAACTACGGAACAGCCACGCTCAGCCAACTTTCGGCAGCAGTTGCCGACAAAGCCGGCAAGCGCGTCGATCGCAAAGTGATTTGCGCTCTGCTGGAGGCGCTGCCGGGCTTCGCCTGGCTTGACGCCCGACGGCAGTGGTTCAGATTGGAGTGCCTGCCCCGTTACGGGCTGGTGTACATGATAAGCAAGGTGCTAGCGGTGGCGGGGCGATTGGATGTTGGCTCGTTGCGGGCTGCCCTCACCCGACGCCGCATGGCCCGTCGCCCCCCGCCCAACCAAGTCCTGCTCGAGTTTTGCAGGCACATGCCACATGCGCGCGTCGAAGGCAAGTGGGTCTGTGGCGATCCACCCCCGGACTGGCGCAGGATGCTTTCGGGCACGGAGCGGGTGATAGCGCGGGTCTTGCACAAGCACGGCCCGGTGATCAACCGCGCCGAATTGGAAAAGTTGTGCCGTGCTGCGGGCGTCAAACAGGCCAGCCTGAACGTAATGCTGGCCATCTCGCCAGTGGTGGTCCATCTGGGTCGCGGGCGTTATCGGCTGATCGGCTGCGGTGCTGCACTGGCCCGGAAGACACTTGACCGACGAGCGGCGGCCAAGTAACGCACTTTGCCGCAATTTGTTCCAGGGCAATTCTGGGCGGGCGATTAGCGCTGTTGCCAGAAAAGCCAGACAGCGGCCGCCACGCAGCCGAATTCCCTAGGCGGTCATTCATAGTGAAGGGCCAGCAGCAGGTTCAGTCGTGCGGCGCGTTCGGCCGGAGCCCAGGCCGCCAGCAGCACCACGGCAAGGCCGATCAGGAAGCAGGCGACGACCATGATCGGATTCAGCGAGAAGGCCACCACGTGGCCGAGCATCCGCAGCGAGCACAGGTTCATCACATAGGATCCGCTCAGCCCGCCGATCGCTCCGGTCGTCAGACCAATCAGCCCGATGATCGCTGCTTGCCCGAGTATTGTGCGGCGGACTTGCCAGCGGGTCATGGCCACCACGCGGAGCATGGCCAATTCGCCGGTCTGCTCCAGCACGTTGATGGTCAAAGTGTTGGCCACGCCGAAGGCCGCCATTACGAACCCGATGGCTACCAGTCCCCACAGACTGCCGATCACGCCGTCGAGAATGGCGTCCAGCATCCGCCGCAGATCGGCAAACGAGTGCAACATCACCCCATGCTGGTCGCACAACTGCTGCAAGGCGCTTTCTGCTTCGGCCAGTTTTTGCCGGGCGACCTGCACCACGAACACATCGACGCCCTCGATATCGAGCAACCGCCGGGCGTGCGCGCCTTGCATGTAGATCACCGACCCGCCTACCAGATAAGCGTTAGTGGTGCCCGCGATAGTGATTTGGCGCTCGCCGTGTCGGGTGCGCATGGGGAAGCTGTCGCCAACGTGCAGCCCGTGCCGCTGGGCCAATACGGTACTGATGACGGCCTCGCCCCGCGCCAGCCGCTCGCGCAACTGTTCTGGCGAGCCTTCTTTCAGTTCGATGGGCAACGTGTCTTTGTCCGTAAAATCACGGACCACCAACAGCACCGACTGGCCCATGGCCTTCACGTCGCGCACGAAGCGGATGGTATCCACGTTGGTCACGCCATCGATAGCGCGAATCTGCGCGCCGAGTTCCTCCGGCATGACGATAGCCGTTCCCGAGGCAGGGTCCACCTGTAGCGCGCGAACAAAGAAATCGCCTGACATGGTCCGCGCATGCCAGTTGCGCACCTCGCGGACGTTGTTCATGATCGTGGTGCCCATGGCGATGGCGGTGCTGACGGCCATGTACAGTACGCCGATAGTCAGTGTGGTGCGCACCCGACGCCGCAGCAATTGCCGCTGGGCAACTGCGGCTTCGACACCCAGCAAGGGGCGCAAGGCGGCGGCGCCGGCCGAGGCTACCGGGGCCAGCACGATCGGGATCAACATCACGAAAGCAGCGGTAAACAGGGCGCCGGCCCAGACCATCGTCTCCAGCGGCAGCCAGCCGACCACACTGCCGGCCAGCCACGCGCCGGTAAGCAGGAAGGCCGCTACCGCCGCCAAAACGTATCCGAATGGCAGTCGGGATTGCGATTCTTTGGTGACATTTGGTCTCATGCCTTCCAGGGGGCTGACTGCACCGGCCAGCCGCGCAGGCACATAACTGGCCAGCAGGGCCACTGCCGGCCCGAGCACTGCGGCCAGGGCGAACGGTTCCCAGTGGATTCGCAGCGCCGGGATATTTGCGCCGTAGGCTACGCTCATGGCCCGGGTGAGCAGATACGCGCCGCCCACGCCCAACAGACAGCCCAGCGCGGTTCCCAGCACTCCCATTGCCAGCCCTTCGGCAAGCATCGTGCGGACGATCTGGCGCTGCGTCGCCCCGATCGCCCGCAGTATGGCAAGCTGCTTTCGCCGTTCGCCGACGTTCATCAAGAAAGTGTTGAAGATCATAAACAGCGCCAGCAGCACGCTGAGAACTTTGGCATAATCCAGGCCGCTTTCCACGCTGCGCAGCGTGTCGGCGGCCAATTGGGTGCGAGCCTGGGGGGTGCGCAGCGACAGCCCGACGGGCAGGCGGCGTTCGATTTCCGCCGCTACGCGTTGCTGGTTAGCGCCTTCGCTGATTACCACGCTAGTAAGATTGACCATCCCTGGCTTGGCAAATAAGCTCTGCGCCATCGACAACGGGAGGAATATCACGCCTCCCTGGTTAAATCTGGCCGCGCCGCGCGGGGCCAGCAGCCCCAATACCCGGATCGGCTTTCGCCCCCGGCCGGCCAGCAGGCTGACCTCGTCGCCGCAGCGGATGCCCAATGCGCGGGCGAAGCCCACCTCGAGCAAACAGCCTTCTGCGCCGCTTGTGAAAAACTCGCCTTCGACCAGCGCATAGTCGCGCACCGCCTCGTCGGTTGCCGGATCGACGCCCATGGCCAGCAGCGCCAGCCGATCCTGCTTGTAGAACAGCTTCGAGGGCGTCTGGATAGTCGGCACCAGTATTTCCACGCCGGGGATGTCCCGCAGTGGGTCGAGCGCCTCGGCCGGGTAAAATCCGCCGCCTTCGGCTGCGATCTCCAGTGCCGCCCGGCCGGTGACGGCCTCGTACATCTGCTGATAGGCCGAGCGGGTGGTGCGAACTGCCAGCATCACCGAGACCACCGCCGCCATGCTGATGGCCAGGCTGAGCAAGGTGAGCAAAGCGCGGCCCCGCCGGTTGGCAACCTCCCTGTATGTGAACCGCCAAAGGACCATATTTCCGCAGCCGTTTGAGAGCAAACCTACTGTCCAGCGGAACTGTTTACCCCTGATACATCAGGCGCAAATACGAACCGAAGTATGCATCGACCTGCCGTTCCATCGGGGGAGGGGGAATTTCAGTACTTCACGGGCCGCGCTTGAACGGGAAAAGGCAAGATCGGACGGGTGGTCGCTCGATCGGGGAGCGGCTCTCTGGCTCTCCCACACGGATAGGCTCCCTGTGCTGAGGGTGGCTTACAGCGGCCGCGCCGTCGTTTTCGATCAAACCATCCCGCAAACGAACGATGCGGTCGGCCTGTGCAGCTACATCATGATCGTGGGTGACCATCACTATGGTCTGCTGCCGCTCGTCGACCAGGCTGCGCAACAACGAGACGATCTGCTGGCCGCTCGTGCTATCGAGGTTGCCGGTTGGCTCGTCGGCCAGGAGCAAAGCGGGCTGAACCACCAGTGCCCGAGCAATCGCCACCCGCTGCTGCTCTCCGCCCGATAACGCACTGGGAATGTGCGTGCGGCGGTGCCAGATGCCGACGGTCTTGAGCATTTCCTCGGCTCGCGCGCGGGCCTCGGCCGCACTGACTCCCCCCAGTTCCAGCGGCAATGCTACGTTTTCCTCGGCCGTGAAGGCCGGCAGCAGGTTGAAAGATTGAAAGATGAAGCCCAGTCGGGTGCGCCGGATAATGGTGCGGCGATCGTCGTCCATTTGGGCCAGGTCTTGTCCTTCCAGCAGCACATGGCCGCTGGTGGGCACCTCCACGCCGCCCAAGATGTGCAGCAAGGTGCTCTTGCCCGAGCCGGACGGTCCCATCACGGCCAGGAACTCGCCTTTGCGGACCTGTAGATTGACCCCTCTCAAGGCGTGGACTGGTGCCTCGTCGGAGCCATAGACTTTAGTAAGATCGCGAGTTTCGATGACGACCATGCGGGAGCTTTCCGCTGGGGGAGGATCGAAGCCGTGCAAGTAGTCGATTTCCGGCTTGTTTCGAGGGCCGCGGATCGGGATCGACGGCACTACGCACTCTGGCCGCCCAAGTTTCAGGCCGGTAGTCACGCGCGCTTGAGCGGCGGCTGCACATTTACCGCGTTGCCCACACGATTGCTGCCCCGTGGCAAGTCCGCCGGAAAACCGCGTACCCACGTTGCTCAACCAATATGGCACCGACGTCATTTTACCCTAACGGATTAGATAATGGGTGTCAAGTGGCCGAAAAATACCCCAGTCTGCTTATATTGCCCATCTTGACCGGAAAGAATGAGCATAAACCGAGCGCTCAATCTTTGTTTTCGGGGATCGGCAGCCTCAAATATGAAACAATATGCACGAAACCCGAGCCGCCAACCGGCGCAGCAGCCTCGGCAACAACTCGTGGCGGCCGTCAACTCGCAGCAGGCCTTCGGCAAATCCGTTGGATTGCAGCTTCCGGTGAACCCGTTCGACTTGCAGGCAGAAGGCCTCCAGCTCGGCCTCGATCACTTGCGGCAAGGGGTTGCCATCGCACTCCACAGATAAGAAGGGCAAACTGGCGAATGCAGAGAAAGCATCGGCGCCCGGCAAAGCCGCCACCGCACGGTTGCCGGAAACCTTCGATTCCGGCGTCAGGATCGACTGGATCACTCTGGTCGGCAGGCAGGCGAACGGGCCGATGGAAATCAGCCCGTGGAACTCGCGCAATATCCCCGTGAAGAATCGGCCGATCACCAGGATTGTTTCACCGCCGAACTTGGGGTTGACAAAGTGCGAGCCGACTTCCACCAACGGCTCTACTTCGGCCAGCGAAGGCTCGCACAACCCCGACCGGCTCAGTATGCGTTTGATCTTCCGTTCGATGTTCTGGAAAACCGCCGAACGGACGCGCAGCTTCAGGCGGTCCAGCACCGATAGTCCTCGGCTGTCGATCTTCTGTGCCCAGAAGTCGATGTAACGGAGCCATTCGACCATCGGTGCGCGGTGGACGACGATCTGGCGCCGTTTGAGCGCTTCTACCACCTGATGCGAGCTGAACTCGTCTTTTCGCACGAATATCTCGCCGGCCAGGGCCACGCGCATTGCGGCGTGCAGCGGCTTTTTCAGCGGCAGTTCTGCCAGCCGCGCGGCCACATTCTCCAGCAGGCCATATAAATCGCCGCAACCGGCAGCGAAACACCGCAGTATTTCGTCCCACTGCGATTGCCAGACTCCCAGGGCTGCCTGTCGGTCCACGGCCAGTGTGTCCAGGCTGTTGCGGATGTCGTCCATCACATCGGCCGTTACGATGCCCTTCAGCAGTGTAGCGACGCATCCGGCGCCGAGACCCCCGTAGCTGTTCTCGGAAGTGAGCGTGAACGTGGCCAGGTCTTCTATACGGCGTTTTTCGATCAGCCGGTTGAGGAAGACGTGATATTGTGTGAAGCGGCAGTTGCCATTTGTCGTGGGCATGAAGTACAGCAGCACTTCGCCCGGCTCGCGCCGCCGCTCGACGTACTCCAGCATCGAGCCGGTGGTCAGTATCAGCGGCAGGCACTCCTTGCAGCAGGTGTTGGCCCGGCCGCGCATCAGGGTGCTGAAGTCGGGTAGCGGCACTGCCTCGGCCCGAACGCCCAGTCCCTGAAAGGCCGCCGCCGCCATCTCTGAAAGCGTCCGGCCCATGGAGGGAAAGACCACCTTGACTTTCGGGTCGCGCAGGTCGTATTGCCTGCCATCGCTGGCTATGACCGAAAAGTCGCCGCTGCGCATGAGCACCTGTGCCTTTCGGAAAGGTTGGGCGGGCGGGTCTGTCAGCCCCAGCTTGCGGTAGCGTTCAACGATATCCAGGAACGCTTCCACGCGCGTGGTCACGCCGGCGTCGGCCGTGTGGCTGTCGATTTCCAGAGTCAGCGAGGGCTTGGTCTGCATGATGTCGCGGAAATAGCCCACGATGAACGCATCCGGCCCGCAGCCGAAATTGGTCAAGAACACCCCGAACAGTTGCGGATGCTTCTTGACGAATTGGGCGGCCCGCATCAGGTCGTGTCCCGACGCCCAGGTCATCCCCGCAAACGGGGGCTGGTCTTCCAGGGGCAGACAATCGTAGGGGATGATATGAACGCCGCGGGAAGCGAACTTGCGCGGGATGCCCATGTTTGCCTCGGCGGCGAAGGCATTGTACGCGCGGCCGAAAAGCACTACACCTATGCGTTCCGGCGAGCTTTCTACTTCCCGAAGCGCCTGCCGGCCAAGCTCCCGCCGGCGCCGCAAAAACTCCTCCAGCCGATCCACTGCCTGGCCATAAGCGCGTGCGGCAGCGGCGCTATCGCAGCCCAGTTGCCGGGCCAGGTTGACGAACTGTTTGCGCATACTTCGCCAACCGGCCGAAAAGTTAAGCGCAGGCACAAGCAGCCTGCTGCGCAAGTCTTTGAATGCGCTGCGGAGATAATACGGCTCGGCCAGCACGGTCACGCAGGTGCTCTGGTGGCCGGGATAACGCTGCGGCAGGTCGGGCACGTACATCTCGTTGACTTGCGGCAGGAAGATGAAATCGGGCCGTTTCTTGACCAGGTTCATCATCATCCCGTGGGCCAGTTCGGCCGGATAGCAGAACTCGGCCGCAGTACGGCGGATGCCCTCGGGATCCACGCCGTCGGAAAGCAATACCCGAAAACCCAACGCGCCGAAGAAATGACTGTACAGCGGGTACAGTATGTTCGTCAGAAATGAGCGGGATATGCCTACAGTGGGCGCGTCGGGAGGCGCTTCGGGCGGGGCGAACCGGTAGAGTTCCTCTTGCCGCTTTGCTACGTAGTCCAGCGGCGCCGGATCGATTTCGATGCGATGCGCTGCGTTGTAATACTTGTTGCAGATGCCCCCGAAGGGAAAGCTCTTGCCTTCCAACTGGATGACGTTTATCTGGCAGCCCCGATCGCACCGCTCTTTGCTGCCCGGACAGGTAAAACTCTTCCCGTACGAAACTTCCCGGTCGGCCAGCTTCGTCAGGTCGAACTCGGCCGGCTGAAGCAGCCCCATCCGCAGCCGCTGTTTGACCTCCAGGGCTACTCCGAAGGCGCCCATCAGTCCCGGCTCGGGCGGCACTATGATCGGCCGGCCCAGAACTGCTGCCATCGCCATCGGCACGGCGCGGTTATAGCACACGCCGCCTTGCATGAATATCTTCTGGCCCAGGCGGCGCGCGCCCTTGACGCGGTTGTTGTAGTTCATGGCTATGGAGTACACCAGTCCGGCCACAATGTTTTGGCGGCTTATCTCGTGCGAGGCATTTTTAATGTCCGAACTGATGAACGCCGCGCACTGGTCGTTGAAGTTGGGCGGCGAGTCGCCCTGCATGGCAATATCTTGGATCTGCCGGTAATCGATGTTGAGGCTTTCCTTGGCGGCCTCTTCCAAAAACGAGCCAGTGCCGGCCGAGCAGGCCTCGTTCATCGCGTAATCGCAGGGCACTCCGTTGACCAGATATGTGTACTTGGCGTCCTGCCCGCCGATTTCCAGAATCGTGTCCACCTCCGGGTCGAAGAAGGCGGCGGCGGTGGCGTGGGCGATGATCTCGTTGATAATGGCGTCGGTCTGCGCGTGCAGCCCGGCAATATACCGGCCCGAGCCGGTCACCCCCAGCCCGATGATCCTCACCGGCACGCCGTCCAGCTGGCGCAAGATTCCCGCGTAGCAATCGCGCGAGGCTCGGATGGGATTGCCGCTTGTGCGCAAGTACACCGAGGCCAGGATGGCGTCGTCGGCCGTGCGCAGCAACACTGCTTTGGTGGTGGTGGAACCGACGTCCAGTCCCAGAATGGTCTTGTCGCCCGGCCGGGCCACGCCCCGCGGATGTTCCCGGAATGTTACCATTCCGGCGGCGTTTCGCAGCGGCGGCAGGGAAGGATAGCTGCTGCCCGGGGGAGCGAAGCTGACAGGCTCGGCAAGCCGTGTTTGCTCTTCCAGGGCGTACAGTGCAGCGCCGAGGGCCTCGAACACATCGGCGTGTGGCGGGATGGTCAGGCCGTCGATCTGTGCCCGCAGTTGCTTGACCACGTATTGGTTCTTGGTCACGCCGCCGACGATCAGCACATTGCGCCGCGGCAGGGCGCCGAGAATCTCCAAAGCCTTCTCGGCGATCATATTGCCCAGCCCGGCGCAGACGCGCTCTTTGGGGATTCCTTTGTTCAGCGCGTGGGTGCAATCGCTTTTGCAGAACACGCTACAGCGGCCGGAGACGGCATACGGCTCGACATCCTCTGCCAGTTGGCAGGCTTGCTCCAGCGGGATGTCCATGCGGCGGATTTGCTGGAGGAAGAACTCGCCTGTGCCCGAGGCGCACTTGTTGCCCGCCCGCACGCCGATGATCGTCCCTTCCTCGTCGAGCTGGTAGAGGATGAAACTTTCGCTTCCCAGGCTCATCAGCGCCCGGCAGCAGTCGCCGTACTGGGGCCATAGCGGGCGCAAGGCGCGTTCTACGGCCTCCGGCTCGGTAATCCGCGGCAGATTCACCAGGTCTTTGAACTTCCGGCCGGTGATGCACACATAGTCGTACCGGGCCGGATCGAACTGCCGCAGGGTGCGCTGTACCGCGCCGCGCAAGTCGCAATCGTGGGGAAAGACATGCTTGCCGGCGACGGTCACGGTCGTGCCGTCACTGCTCAGCTCAACTACTTTTATCGACGATGCGCCGATGCATATTCCCAACGCCGTGCGCACTGTTTTCATGCCTTCCGGTCCTTCCTTGCTACGACAAGCCGACAGAAGAACTTGCAGTATACAAGTGTAGCGCAACCAGGTAAAGCAAGGCTAAGTCGTCTGCGCGGCGCCGGTTGTTGCCGGTGGCACGCTCCGGCGGTAACCTGATCTAAACCATGAAATTGCAGCAGAGAGGGTATAGCTTCGGCAATCAGCGGCGCTGGCAATATCGCTGAACGACACTTTTTTGACAACTACCAAACCAGATACGAGGACTGCCAAATCACATTCGACGAATACCAAACCAGATTTGACGACCCCCAACCTTGACTTCACGCCCTCCAAAGCAAAGGAGCGTTTTGCGATGAGAACATGTGCGTTGGTTGCAGGCATTGCATTGGCGTTGTGCGGCTTGCTGGCGGCTGCCGAAGCGGCACGTCCCGGGCTGGCCATGCCGGTGCTGCCCGACGGCCTGGGAGTCAATATCCACTTCACCGATCCCAAGCCCGGCGAAATGAAGATGCTGGCCGAGGGCGGCTTTCGCTGGGTGCGGATGGATTTCGTGTGGGGTGCTACCGAGCGCGAAAAGGGCAAGTACGACTTCAGTGCATACGACAGGCTGCTCAAGGCGCTGGACGAGTACGGCATCAAGGCTCTGTTCATACTTGATTACACCAATCGGCATTACGACGGCGGGCTGTCGCCTTACACCGACGACGGCCGTAAGGCGTTCGCCCGCTGGGCCGCCGCCGGAGTGCAGCGCTACCGCGGCCGCGGCATACTTTGGGAGATGTACAACGAGCCGAACATCCGCTTCTGGAAGCCCAAACCCAATCCGCCCGATTACGTCAAATTGGCCATCGAAGTAGGCAAGGCCATTCGCCAGGTGGCCCCGGAAGAGACGTACATCGGCCCGGCCACTTCGCAGATCGACCTGAAGTTCCTCGAAGAGTGCTTCAAAGCCGGCCTGTTGGAGTACTGGGATGCCGTCTCGGTACATCCCTACCGGCAAAAGCCGCCGGAGACCGTCACCCCCGAATACGCCCAACTGCGACAGTTGATTGCCAGGTACGCGCCGCCGGGCAAGCAGATACCGATTCTTTCGGGAGAATGGGGCTATTCGGCAGTGTGGCGGAACTTCAACGCCGAGTTGCAGGGCAAGTATCTGCCTCGGCAATTCCTCACCAATCTGATGAACCAGGTGCCGCTATCGATCTGGTACGACTGGCACGACGACGGCACCAGTCCCACCGATCCGGAACACCATTTCGGCACCGTGGCTTTCACCTATCATGCCGGACGCGACCCGGTTTACGACCCCAAGCCGGCCTACAAAGCCGCACAAACTCTTGCCAGCACGCTGGAAGGCTTTCGCTACAACAAGCGCTTGGTGCAAAAAGACGAAGCCGATTACGTGCTGCTTTTCAGCCGTCAAGATGATGCCGGCCAGCTTCAGCTGCGACTGGCCGTTTGGACCACTGCCAGCGGACCGCGCGAGATCGCTTTGCCGGCCAGTCCGGGCCGCTTCAAGGTTGTTGGGCACACGGGCGAGCCGTTGCCGGAACTGGTTTGCCGCGACGGGACGTTGCGCATCCGGCTAACCGATGCCCCGCAATACATCATCCCGGAAGGCCGCAACGAGCTGCTGCTTCGCGCCGCGCAGTGATGGACGCCGCTGGTGGAGCAAATGTCGAAAGCTCCTGGAGCGGCGACAGGCGAGAGTGCTGCGCAAGCCAGAGCCGTTGCAAGTATGGGTCGGCCTCAGTAGCGGCGACAAGTTCCTTTGGTCGAGGCGCTGCCCGTGCTGCGGACAATCGAAACCTATTGACATTCGCAAAACGTGGCGACACGCCATAGTAGGAAAAACCTTATATCAGGCGGTTACTAGCTTCAGCGAAGATCAATAGAACAACGATGGAGACCAGACGATGTCGCCGACAACATCCCAGCGCAAGTGGATTCCGGTAGTCATTTCTGTCGTTCGCACAGTTAGTAGTGGGATGTTTTCGGAGGAAAAACGTCTTACTTCGGGCCGAGCAAAGCGTAGCGCTCCGGAATTGGCCGTCCTGCTGGCTATGTTCGCTTTGCTTCAGCCGGCGGCGGCGTACAATCCGCCGGTCGATCAGGCCGGGCCGCTGACGGTGCGCATCGAAGGGCCGCAGCTCATCCAGCGCCCCGACGAGCCGGTGCAAGTGGCAGTGGTCGTCGAGAACCACGGCCACACGCCGCTGGATGTGCAATTGCAAATGGCGGTGATCGACTCGTGGCGGATCGAACCGGGCAACCGCAGCGTCAATGTTCCAGCCAAAGGCAGCAGGCGGCAGGAGTTCACGCTCATGCCGGCGTCGCCTACATACGTCGGGCATTACCCGATCCACGCTTGCGCCCGGTTCGAGCTTGACGGCCAGCAGTACGAAGCCCATCCGATTCTCGTCGTGGAAACCAAAGTTCCGCCGGCGCCACCTGCGGCATACGTGCCTCCCTGGAAACCATTCGCTCTGCCCGAAAATGGTCAACTGGCATTGTGGCAATTGCCGGTGCGTCGGGCGGCGCTACAGGTTTTCGGCAAGCCGCCACAGGTGATGCCACTCGGCTGGCACAGCGGCGGCGAGCCGACGCGGGCCTTCGTGGGCATCGAAGAGCCGGTGCTCGGCGGGCAGCAGCGTCCGGCCATCGGAATGCATCCGCCGTGGTTCGACCGTCAAGTGGGCACAATCTGTTGCGAATTCCCGCTGCAACTACCGAGCGGCAAGCCCATTCGCTTGCGGTTCGCCAACGCCATGAGTGCCGACGGCAAAGGCGACGGCGTGACCTTCCGCGTTCGAGTCGCCAGCATAGACTCGCCCGAAGGCACGTTCGGAGAAGTCCTCTTCCAGCGGCACACTGCTGAAAAAACCTGGCAACCGGCCGAAGTCGATCTGAGCCAGTATGCCGGAAAAACGATCCGTTTGCAGCTCGAGTCGCATCCCGGCCCGAAAAACGACACCGGCTGGGACCACTCCTACTGGGCCGAGCCGACTATCTACTGCGGTACGCCGCCGCAGCCGGCCGTCTTTCCCCCGACAAGTACGACCGGTTCGGTCGTCCTGGGCATGCTCGATGGCGGCTACACAGTGCGCTACTGGCCGGGGCGACGCGGGCTGCTGGATGCCGCCGTGGGCTTCGAGCTGCAAGGACGCCTGGTGTGTTTCCGCGGTTTTGAAGTTCGGGTGCTGGGCAGCCGCCTGGACGATCCGCGCTCGCCAATAGTCCTGCTGGAAACCAAAGAGCAACCGATCGAAGGCGGCCTGCAAGTGCTGCACCGCTTCCAGAGCTATCGCGGGCCGTTCGATCTGATCGGCCAGTTGAAGGTGGAAAGCGGCGTATTGCGGGCCGCCTTCCGGCTGGAGGGCACACCGCAGCCGCAACCGTGGAATGTTGTGTACTTGGAAGACATCTGCACCGGCCCGTGGAGCCACAAGGCACAGCGGGTGTACGCAGGGCACGGAAATGTGGTGTGCAATCCGGGCGATTTCAGTCTGGGCTTCGACGGCCACCGGCTGGCTACTTCTTTCGTGGGCATGGACTTCGAGGATCGCTTTTCGATCGTTCAGGCGGTCGATACGCCGCCAGACCGTTTCGAGGTCCGTCCTGGCCAGCGGCACTATTCGCTGCACGTGCCGCATCGGGCGGTGATGACCTTCATCGCCAACGACAATGCGTTCCAGGCCGCGCGGAAGTGGCGGCAGGTCAATGGCCTGAAACCATCGGGGGGCGTGGCCAAACTGGCCGGCCGATTCGTGTTCGATCTGTGGGGCGGCCGCTACGGCGAAAGCCGCGCGGCCCTGGAGCGTGCCTTCCGCTACGGCCTGACCGACGCAGCAGTGCTGTGGCACAACTGGCAGCGCTGGGGTTACGACTACCGCCTGCCCGACATCGTCCCGCCCAACCCACAGTTCGGCACCCTGGATGAGATGCAGCAGCTTATCGCTGCTTGTCGCCGGGCAGGCGTGCTTTTCGCCCCGCACGACAACTACATCGACTTCTATCCCGATGCCGAAGGCTTCTCGTACCAGAAGCACATCGCTTTCGACCGCAACGGGCAGCCGGTCAAAGCGTGGCTGAACGAGTCGCGCGGGGCGCGTTCTTACCGTTTCCGCGCCGACAGCGTCGAGCCTTTCCTCCGCCGCAACCTGGCCTGGATTCGCCAGCACATGCGGCCCGACGCCTACTTCATCGACGTCTGGTCGAGCATCAATCCTTACGATTATTGGACGGCCGATGGGCGGTTTTTCGACCGCATATACACCCGGACCAGTTGGGGCGAACATTTTGCCTGGATTCGCGACTGGCTGGGCGACAACGCGCCGCAGATTTCCGAAAGCGGCCACGATCAGCTCATAGGCTGGCTGGACGGGGCCACGACCAACCATCTGCGCGTCGGCCAGCCCTTGCCTGGCCGCTACGCCTGGAGCGTGTGGAACTGGCGCTGCGACGACGCCCAGCGCACCGTCTGGTTCGACGTTGCCCATCACGACCGCTTCATCCTTCACGGGGCAGGGTACTCCAGCCGCTACGAGGCCGGCCTGGACGGACGCTTGCACGGCATCTACAGCGACGACTACATCACCACCGAGGTGCTCACCGGGCATCCGGCGATGGTTAGCATGCCCTTCGGCCGCGACGTGGTGCGCAAGTACTGGCTGTCGCAGCCGCTGATGCGGGCATTGGCCCTGCGAACCATCGAAGCGGTCGAGTTCGTCGAGGGGAACATACATCGCCAGCGGGTGCTGTGGAGCGGCGGAGGCGAAGTGTTCGTCAACCGCGGTCAGACCGATTGGACCATCGAAGGACACACCTTGCCCCAATACGGATTCTTCGCACAGGTCCGCCTGCGCGATGGCTACGGGCTGGTCGCCGCGGCCATCGAGCGCCGCGACGGGGTGATCGTCGAATGGTGCCGCACGCCGCAGTCGCTGTACGTCAACGGCCGGTTGCTGGTTCAGGATCAGGTGCGGCGCGGCAAGTCCGGCGCCGCCGAGCCGTCGCCCGAGTGGATCGCCCGACAAAATCCAGACGGCCAACTCGTCGACTTCGGCGGTGTAGCGACGGCCGGCGGATGCCTGGTGAAGTTCGAAGAAAGGTCGATCCAGGTGACGCCGCTGCCAGCTTCGGGCGATCGGGGGTTTGTTGTGCGGCTGAAGCTGCGCCAGTTGGGCTGGCGCGGGCCGGAACCCACGCATCTGGAAACGATCGACCACGACGGCAAGCCGCTGGAACTTGCCACGGTGCAACGCGACGGCGAGGCGATAGTGATCCACTGCGCCGGCGACGTGTTCGCCTATCGACTGATAGCCCAATAAGGAGGGCTTTTGTGCAACCTATTGATCTTTCCCAAACATAGTGATCGCTTGATACAAGGTTTAATCTGGCCTTTTTCGTCCCCACTTATTGCGAATGTCAACAAGACCGTCGGCGCCGGCGTGCCCTGGCGTGCCACCACGTTGTCGGCGCATCGGAAAGCGCCGGTTATTGTTTCGCTTGGCGCTACCGCCAAATATAATCTGTTGTGCCGAATGATGATCCTCGATACGCCAGAGCCTAGATGATGATCCTCGACACGCCAGCCCCTGACGGCCGGCGGGTTGCCAGCAATGTGCCCAATGAACGCAGCGGGTTGTTGCGTTGTCGTATTTTGTAACCGCGAGCAGCTATAACCGGGAGCAGTACAGATGGTTCTCAAGCCAGCAACTGTATCGCATTTGTTGTGCTCGTGTGGGATGTTGATGTTCGGCTTGTCGCAGGTGGTGGCCGCCCAGCAGAATACATCTCCGGAGATGGTCAACGAATCGGCCCGGCAAATCCCCGTGGCTTACGACGTGGATGTGCTGGTAGTCGGCGGCGGTACAGGGGCGGTTGCGGCCGCGGTGGCTGCTGCCGAGCAGGGGGCGAAGGTCTTCCTGGCCGCCCCTTACCCATATTTGGGCGACGACATGACCGCCACCTTGCGACTGTGGCTGGAGCCCGACGAAAAGCCGCAGTCCGCCTTGCAGCAACGGCTTTTCAATATTCCGCGGGACCCGGGTTTGGATGCCAATCGGCTCAAGTTCACTTACAAAGCCGATGTGCCCAGCGCCGGCGTACACAAAGATACCAACCCGCCCAGCGTGCTGACCGACGGCCGCTGGGGCCAGCCGGCCAAAGACAGCGTGCAGTACAACAGCGACGTGGTGATCACCGCCGATCTGGGTCGGGCAGAGCCGATTACAGGGCTGCGCGTGCTGGGCTATCACCGGGCGGCTGCCACCAGCGCGGGCGGCGCGTTCGACGTAGAAAACATCGCGGTTTCCGCCAGCGATGACCAGAAGACCTGGCAGTCCCTGGCCACGCTCAAGCCGGTCAGGCATCAAGACGAGCTACTGACGGCCGAGGCCAGTGTGGATACCACCGCCCGCTACCTGCGCTTCGAAGTCCGCAAGCCGCCCGCAGCCGAGCGCATTTTGCTGGGCGAGATCGAGATCATCGGCAAGCAGCCGCCTGGCGCGCAGCCTGCCGTGCCGCCGCGGCCCATGCCCCGGCCCATGCACGTCAAGAAAGTGCTCGACGAGGCGCTGCTCGGCGCCGGCGTGGAATTCCTGTATAGCTGCTACGTGACCGACGTGCTTCACGACGCCCAAGGGCAACTGTGCGGCGTGGTGATGGCCAACCGGGCAGGCCGGCAGGCTGTGCTGGCCAAGACGATCGTCGACGCTACCGATCGGGCGATTGTCGCCCGGCTGGCCGGCGCACAGTTCCGCCCGTACCCGCCGGGAATGCACACTTTCCGGCGAGTGGTTATCGGGGGCGAGCCGCGCACGGGCGAGAATATGACTGTCCGGGTCGTGCCGCCGCCGTTTGTCGGCCCCTTCCCGAACAAGGCCAAGACCTCCAGCGGCCTGTTCCAGGTAATCGAGTACACGCTGCAACTGCCGATGAAGGACGGCAGTTTCGCCTCCTGGGCGGCGGCCGATCAAATGGCTCGTACAATGACCTACCATCCCGAACAGCAGTTTACTGCCGACGCACTCTTCCAAGTGCCGCCAGACCCGATGATCGCCTTACAGTCGGTCGATGGGCCTTGGCAGGGCGTGGAGAAGCTGCCGCTGGGTGCTTTCCAGCCGGAGAAGATCGAGCGGCTTTATGTCTTGGGCGGCTGTGCCGATCTGCCGCGCCAGCAGGCCGAAAAGCTGCTCCGTCCGCTGGCTTTGATGGATCTGGGCACGCGGCTGGGCAAAGCAGCCGCCGAGCAAGCCAAACAGTTGCCCAAGAGCACCGGCGCGCACTTGCGCGGCAAGCCGACGGACAAACCGGCCACCGAAGGCGACGTGCGCGAGATACTCGTCGGCGTGCGTCCGGTGCAGCAGTTGCCCACCGTGCCACAGGAGGTCCGGGCGATACCGGTGTTGGGCCGCTACGATGTGGTGGTCATAGGCGGCGGCACGGGCGGCGCTCCGGCGGCAATCGCCGCCGCCCGGCAGGGGGCAAAAACGCTGGTAGTCGAGTACCTGTATGGTCTTGGCGGCGTGGGCACGCAAGGGGCCATATCGAGCTATTACTGGGGCAACCGTGTCGGCTTTACGGCAACAATTCCCGGCGGCAGCTCCTGGGTCATCGAGCAAAAAATGGAGTGGTATCGCAACGAGATTCTCAAAGCCGGCGGCGAAGTCTGGTTTGGCGTAATAGGCTGCGGTGCTGTGGTAAATGCCGATCGGGTCATCGGCGCTGTGGTGGCCACTCCGCAAGGTCGGGGCGTGGTGCTGGCCAAGGTGGTTGTCGATGCCACAGGCAATTCCGATGTGGCTGCTGCCGCTGGCGCTCAGTGCCAGTATACCGACGAATCCGAGTTCGGCATGCAAGGCACCGGACTGCCCGGACGCCGCCTAGGCGAGACCTACAATAATACCGATTTCACGATCGTCGACGAAACCGACATGGTCGACATCACTCACGTGTTCGTGTACGCCAAGGACAAATATCCTGATGCCTTCGATCAGGGCAAATTGATCGATACCCGCGAACGCCGCCGTATCGTCGGCGACTTCACTATCACTCTGCTGGACCAGATCAACGGTCGCACTTATCCCGATACCGTGGTCGTGGCCCGCAGCAACTTCGATACCCACGGCTATACGATCGACCCGTATCTGCTGGTCGAGCATCCCGGTCACGCGGGGTTGAACGTAAACATTCCCTATCGCGCTATGTTGCCCAAGGGCTTGGAAGGGTTGGTCGTGACGGGGCTCTCCACCAGCGCCCATCGCGATGCAGTACCGCTGATTCGCATGCAACCGGACATCCAGAACCAGGGCTATGCGGCGGGTGTGGCGGCCGCGATGGCCGCCAAGGCCAACACCCTGCTGCGGAACATCGACCTGCGCGAACTCCAGAAGCACCTGGTGGAAATCGGCAATCTGCCCGAAAGCGTGCTGACCGACAAGGATTCGTTCCCCCTGCCTGACGAGGCCCTGGCCAAAGCCGTGGAAAGCCTCAAGCAGGGGCACGGTGCGGCGGCGCTGATGACCGACCCCCAGCGGGCGATACCGCTGCTGAAAAAGGCCTACCAGCAGGCCGAGCCGCAGCACCGGCTGATCTACGCCAAGACGCTGGCCGTGCTGGGCGACAACACCGGCTTGGAGGACTTGCTGAAGACCGTAGCCAGCGCCGAAAAGTGGGACAAAGGATGGAACTACCGGGGGATGGGCCAGTTCGGCCCGGCGCTGAGCGAGCTGGACACGATCATCATCGCCTTGGGTCGGACCGGCGACCGCCGCGCACTGCCGGCCATCCTGGAGAAAGCCAGGCTGCTGGACGCATCGGTCGAGTTTTCGCACCATCGTGCCGTGGGGCTGGCCTGCGAGCTGATCGGCGATCCGCAGGCCGCACCGGTGCTGGCCGAAGTTCTTCACAAACCGGGCATGATGGGACATGCCCACACCTCGATCGAAATCGCCCGTAAACTCGGCGCCCCCGGTGGCACCAACGCCGAGACTACCCGCCGCGAGTCGCTGCGCGAGTTGATGCTTGCCCGGGCGCTTTATCGTTGCGGCGATTACAATGGTTTGGGCAAGAGGATTCTGGAGGAGTACACGCGAGACCTTCGCGGCCACCTGGCCCGGCACGCCAAAGCCGTGCTGGAGAAAAAGTAATCCCGCCGGCAAGCTTCCGCAACTTACGGAGTGCCAGTGCTGGCTTGCCCAGCAGTGCGGTGCCTGTGACGTTGTGTGCCACTGCTGCCTTGCCCAGCAGTGCCGCGTTACTTGCGACTATCTGCGGTTATTGGAAGGGCGGGCTGCGTTGTGGCTGTGCACGCGGGGCAAGGGAAGCGACGGAGCGGCCTCCCCGTTACCCCAATTGCTTGCGCCCGCAGGCTGCGCAGGGCATAGGGTGTATCTGTGTGTGCTTAGCGATGGTTAGGTATCAGGACCACATTCAGGAGAACCGCTATGAGGACCGCCTTTAACCGGCGTAATTTTCTGCAAACAGCAGCCGTCGGCAGTGCGGCATTGGCTGCCGGAGTCGGCGCAGCCCCGCAGCAAAGCCAGCAGCAAAGCACCTCACCGGGCGGAGCGATGGCCAAGATCGTCGTGGGCGTGATGGGCATGGGCGGCCGCGGCGTCGAGCTGGCCCGGCAGTTCCAGCAGCAACCCAATACCGAGGTGGCCTACGTTTGCTGCGCCGACCGGCGGCGGATGGAAGGTGCTGCCGATGCTATCGAGAAGCTTTCCGGCCGGCGACCGAAGACGGTGGTCGATTTCCGGCGGATACTGGACGACAAGTCGGTCGACGTGCTGGTCTGTGCTGCCTGCGATCACTGGCATGCCCCGGCGACGATCATGGCCTGTGCCGCAGGCAAACACGTGTATGTGGAAAAACCCTGCTGCCACAATCCGCGCGAAGGCGAATTGCAGATCGAGGCCGCACGCAAGTACCGCCGCGTGGTGCAGGTGGGCACGCAGCGCCGCAGTTGGCCGGGCATGATCGCTGCGATGGAGAAACTACGTGAGGGGGCGATCGGCCGGGTGATCTTCTCCCGCTCGTGGTACAACAACATGCGCGGCTCGATCGGCCGCGGCAAACCCGCCCCTGTGCCCGACTGGCTCGACTGGGAACTGTGGCAAGGTCCCGCTCCGCGCCGCCCTTACCGCGATAACATAGTGCATTACAACTGGCACTGGTTCTGGCATTGGGGCACGGGCGAGATCGGCAACAACGGCGTGCACGGCATCGATCTGTCGCGCTGGGGGCTGGGAGTGGATTTTCCCGTGCATGTCAGCTCCGGCGGCGGACGCTGGCGCTGGGACGACGACTGCGAAACACCCGACACGCAAGTCGTCACCTTCGATTTCGGCGATCGGATGATCGTCTGGGAGTGCCGCAACTGGCATCCGCGCGGACCGGAGGGCGACGGGTTCGGGGCTATCTTCTACGGTGAGCAGGGAACGCTGGCCGTCAGCGGCGGCGGTTACAAGATTTTCGATCTCAAGAACAAGCTGGTAGAAGAGAAAAGCGGCCCCGGCGGCGATGCCCAGCACATCGCCAACTTCCTGGCGGCCATCCGCGAAGGCGCGGCGGCCAACGCCAGCATCGACGTCCATTATCCCAGTACTCTGTTGTGCCTGCTGGGGGCGATTGCCCATCGCACACGCCGCTCGCTGAAGTGCGATCCGAAGACCGGTCACATCCTGGACGATCCGGAAGCTGCCGCCCTGTGGTCCCGCCAGTATGAGCCTGGCTGGGAACCGAAAGTCTGACCAGCGCTACGGCTGCTGGCCCAACAACCGTGGCTGCCCAAGCGGCGCGGAAACAGTGGCCAATAGGGCGAGGTATCGGATCGCCAACAGGGTGAACTGCCAAGCGGTGACTGTACTGGTGACTTGTTACTGGTGACTTGTTACTGGTTACTGGTTACTGGTGACTGGTTACTGGTGACTGGGCAAACGCCGGGCAGGCGGGGGCAGTTCAGGCCGGCGTAGCCGGCTGGCTGGCCGGTTGTGCATGGCGGCGGACTGTTT
>Ga0209101_1000229_pt1 | contig 47933 bp, 27 predicted proteins | sample ConPoolayeCmetaG_FD_185481 | JGI IMG/M metagenome (GOLD analysis project Ga0209101, IMG submission 185481) | Hot spring microbial mat communities from California, USA to study Microbial Dark Matter (Phase II) - Cone Pool mat layer C metaG... ... | reverse complement strand
AACGGCGGGGGCGGAAGGAGCGCGCCGTTCGAGGATTTGGAGGCCTTGAACCTGGCGGTAATCCGTGGGGAGGCGGGGGGGCGGGTGATCTGGCAGCCACGCATTCTGGCGTGGTATTATGAACGTTTGTTTTTGAAACAGCCCTTGCCGGCGCCTTATGAAGGGATGACGCTTCCGCAGATCTATCGCGCGCTCGGGTGCTCGAATCGGATTTACGATTATTACACCGCTTTCGTTTGGGAAGACGACCCCCGGGTGCGTATTGTTACGACCGATGTGCGCCCGGATGAGTACGAAACGCGCATCGAGACCCCGGTGGGCGTATATACGGCGCGGTATCGGAAGGCCGAAACCACCTCCTGGCATGTTCCGATCAAGTGGCCGATTACGAATGAGCAGGAGATGCGGGCGGCGGCCTGGCGCTACGAACACATGACCGTCCGTTTCGATCGGGAAAAATATGACGCCATTCGGCGGGAGTGGGCCGGGCTGGGGGTTCCCTGCAGTTATTTCCCCCGGACGACCATCCAGAAGTTGTTTATCGAAGATATGGGAACCGAAGAGACGGTTTTTGCTCTGTTGGATTACCCGGCGGCTTGCGAGCGCTATTTTGAGGCCTTGGCGATTATGGAAGACCGATTTATGGATGCCTTGATCGCCTCGCCCATCGTCTCCGTCAGTTTTGGCGATAACATCCACAGCAGTCTGACGTCCCCCGAGATGTTTGTGCGGTACATTCTGCCCGTCTATCACCGCCGGATCGAGCGGTTGAGGCCGGCGGGAAAGTTTTTGCACTCTCATTGGGATGGAAATGTCAAGCCGTTGCTTCCCCTGGCCCGGGAGACGGGGCTCGACGGCATCGAGGCCATTACTCCCCTTCCGCAGGGCGACGTCACGCTGGAGGAGGTCAAGGCGGCGCTTGGGGATATGTTTCTACTCGACGGCATTCCGGCCGTCTTTTTCGACGAGACCTATAGTGAACGCGAGTTGGACGCGTGTGTCCAGAAGTGTCTGGATCTGTTTGCGCCCCACCTGATCTTGGGGATCAGCGATGAGCTCTCCTTCAATGGCGTGATGGATCGGGTGCGACGGGTTGGCGAGATGGTGGCGGCCTTCGGTCCATGAGCCGAAAGTGGCGCCGCCACCTCGCGGGCGTCATCCCCGTGAACGAGCGAAAGACGACATAGAGCCGTTTCACATCCTTGAACCCGCAGCGTTCCGCCACCTGTTCGACCGGTATATCGGTCCGTTCGAGCATTTCTTTTGCTTTCTCCATTCGAACCCGGCGGATCTCCTCCATTGGCGTTCGGCCTAAAAACCGACGGAAACGGGATTCGAGCACACGACGAGCCATGGGAATTGCGTGCAAGATGTCGTTCACCTGGATGCCTTCGTGCGCATGTAACCGGATAAAGCGGAGCGCGGCGGCCACTTTCGGATCAGAGACGGCCACCACGTCGGTCGATTGGCGTTCCACCACGCGCACGGGTGGGACCAGAACGGTGACATCCGCCGAGGACTGCTGAACCATCAGCCGCTCGAGGAGGCTGGCGGCCTCGAATCCGATGCGTGACGTGTCGAGCTCGATGCTGGATAGAGGCGGTTCGGTCAGATCGCACACCACCGTGTTGTTGTCCACCCCCAGCACGGCGACTTCCTCCGGAACATGAATGCCGGCCAAGAGACACGATTCCATGAGCTCGAACGCCAGCGAGTCGTTGGCGGCCAGGATGCCGACCGGTTTGGGAAGAGACTTCAACCATGTTTGCAATCCCGAGTCCAGGACTAAGGGATGCCGTTTGTAAGGACGTTTCAAGGGCCATTGATAGGTGGCCACAGAAAGGCCGGCGGCCGCCGCATGACGCCGGAATGCGGCTTCCCGTTCCCGGGAAAGCAATCCGACCGGATAGGTGTAGCACGCAAGGTTTCGGAAACCGCGTTCCATAAAATGAGCCGCCGCCATCCGGCCGACGTGCTCTTCGTCGGTATGCACCCGCGGGATGCCGCGAACAAGTAATATATGGCCGACGTCTACGATGGGCGTGTGCGCTCCAAAGGTGCGGCGCAGCAGACGAGCGTGCTGGACATCGGTGATGTGGGCGATGATCCCGTCCACCTTTGTCTTTATCTGTCTGTCAGAACAGGGGTTGTCGCCCACAAGATTTCGAAAAATCCACGTGTTCTGATTCTGGCTTTGGCAGTAGGCTGCAATCCCCCTCAACAGTCCCGGGCCATAGTTGCCACTCATGATGAGATTCAGGAGGATCGTCTTCATAGATTTCGATTTAGAATATCAGCTTTGGGGTGGCAAGCCAATACGGGAAAGAGGATAAGAGGGCTTGCGTAAAAAAGGATATTTTTTGCGCAATCTGGGATTTTTTTAACGAGGCGGATGACGCATACTAGAGGCGCTATGAGAACACGGACACACACAAAGCCGATCGGTATTCAGAACCAAGGCTTCAAGATCCTCTGGCTGGGAAATGGCCAGGGGGAACGACTCACCTTCTGGAATGGCCGGAAATGGGAGCCTCTCGTCCAGCACATCGCTCATCTGTCATATTGGACGGAGCCCAACGGCCCCATCCAACAGCGCCGTCTGGAGTTGCGCGCCGTGGGCCCCGATGGCCTCCTGCTGGGGACCTCGGTGAACGGGCTGGGAGACTTTTTCCTGGAATACCGGACGCCGGCCGATGGCGACAGTCTTGAACTGACCGCTCGTTTTCTCTGCCGAGCGGAGGATCCGGTTGTTTTGGGCTTCTATATGCCCCAATGCGAACCCCCCGAAGATGCAGAAGCGACACGGCTCCTAGTTGGGACATACGGAGGCTTTTCCCGCCAGGGTGTGACCCTCCTGTTCCGCGACACCTACGAAGACGCGGCCGGTCCGTTGCAGATGGCGACGGCCGTAGATATGCTGCCCCATCCCCTGGGAACAACCCGCACCACCTCTCAACGTCTGGTACTCTCCTTTCCTCCGGCCTATTGCCACGGCGCTATGCGAGTGGAGCCGGGCCAGGAGGTGCGAGGCGGATGGGTGATCGAACGGCACACCGACCATATTTGGAATCCGGTTCACAGCCGTCGAGAACGGCGCCGTCTCCCCTCGCCACCGATTCTGCCCCCTCGCTATCCCTTGTCGCGCTACGTGGCTAACTGGGAGCACTTCATCAAACACCCCGATTTGTGGGTTCCTCTGGGGCCGGACATGGGCCTTTATCATGTCGGATTCTATGGCATGTTGTCCCAGATCCAGATGGGGGGACCTTATGGCTGGAGTTTAAACGGACGGCCGGTGCGCTATCGGGAGGTGTACGACCATTTTCACCAGCGGGGTCGGAAAAACCCGGGGGTTCTTAAAGGCTATCAGCTTCATGTCCGCCAATGCGAGATCGGTTGGGGCAACGGAGGCAATGCGATGATTGCCTATGCCCACTTTCTCCGGGGCAAGCCTTGGTTCCTCCGGCGGGGGCGCCAGATTCTCAACGCGATCCTGGGGCTGGAAGGGCGGGGCTTTCAGATTCCCGAAGGGCCGCTGGCCGGCGCCTGGATCAATGCGTACAATGCCGATGCGCGTTGTTTCCAGGATCATTACGGCGGGCAGCAGGTGTTTCTGCCGGATCAGGGAATCGTCAATTACTTTTTGACCCGCTGTTACCTGGAAGGCTATAGCCGGGATTCCCGCATTGTGGAGCGAGTGACCACCAATTGTGACCGATTTTTGGATACGATCGAAAGTCGTTTCGGTTTTTACCCCAACGCCTTTGGACCGGACGGCTCGATCGGCTACTCCCGAGAGGGGGTTCGGTACGACTGGACCAATGCGCCAGCGGTGGCCTATACGATGGTCAGCTACCTCAGTGCCTATCAGCTGACTCAGCGAAGAAGCTATTTGGAACGGGCGGAAACCCTGCTTTCGAAATGGTTGGCACCCGAAATCGAACGCTATCGGTTTGGTTTTCTGGAGTATGATCATGCGGGATGGGACAGCTCGGGCCCCGCGGCCATGCTGATCTGTCTGGGCGCCTATCTTCAGGAGCCTGCGACGCGGCAGAAAACATTGGCGCGCCGAATCGAGCAGCAGGTTTTCGACCATCTCTTAAGCTTCCGACACGAGCATGACTATTTCCTGGGCGCCCATTCTCATAACACGGAGGGGTGGGGAGCCCTGCCCCGAAATCGCTTCGCGTTTTTGCACGGCTTCACACCCGGAAGTTCTCAGGGGATGGGATATTTGCATTTGCGGTATGAGTATGAGTACGGTTTGTTTCAGGCCTATCTGACCCATCCGACTGCGGAACGGTACGAAGCGTTCATGAACTATGTGAATTTACGCACCTATCACCAGTTTGTGAAACGGTCGCTGCCCTTTGGCTTTGGCGGCTCGACGGAGCATGTCGCACTTCTGCCCTATGTGCAGGATACCACGCATGTCCTGCACAGTACCCCGTTGGGGGCGCTTGTTCTTCGGAAGTGGCCGGCCTTTGTCGCATGCAGTTCAGCGCCTCTCCGGGAGGTTACGGTGACCGACCGAACGCTCCAATTCCGTCCGTTGGCATCTCGGGCGCTGGTTTCTGTGGAAAGCATGACCGGCGAGACGCTCGCCGCTAATCCTCATCCTGTTCCACGGGGTCAGTTGATTCTGGTTGGCGCCGAGGGAACTTGCGTGACGGTGACCACGAGCGGCGGGCCGCATCGTCGCAGCGCAAGGAGGAACTCGTGATCAAGCGGTGGTCTACCCAAGGGAATCGGTATCGAGTGCCGGCGCTCCGGGCGCTGCTTCGCCTTGTCCAGACCCAAGTGGTGCGCCAGCGGTTGTCAGCCGATCGCGTCTTCATCGAGGAACCGGCAGCAGAATCCTTCGATAGTCCACCGGACGACGGGCGCTGGGAACCGGCGGCTGTTCCGGTGTCATGGGGTCAGCGGCAGGGATGGACGGCCTTCCGAAGCCGTTGTCGGGTGCCGGAGGGATGGACCTTCGGCGCCGTAGATGTGGTCATGAGGCATCGTCCGCTCTATCGACCTCCCGTGCCGACAGGCGATGATTACCCCGCCGGGCCCGAGGGGCAACTCTTTGTGGATGGCAACCGGGTTGGCGCCGTCGATGCCCAACATCACCGGATTCGAATCCCGCGTCAGCCCGGTCACGACTATGACATTCGGGCTATCTTTTTTGCCGGACGATGCGATTTGCGACATGAGCTGGAGGAGTGGTCGCTGGAATGGGTGGACACGGACGTCGAGCGGTTTTATCACGATGTGCGCGTCCTGCTGGATGTGGCCGCCCTGTTGCCGGAGGGCGAACCGAGACGGGAGTCTCTTTTGAGCGCCGTCGAGGAGGTCATGGCACTCCTCGATGTGCGGGATATTAGCGAGACGGCACCGACCCCATCAGCTCTTTTCCGGGCATCGCTTCCCCGAGCGCAAGCGCGGCTGGATGAGGCCTATGAGAACAATCGGGGGGCCGGTGTTCCGGTCGTCCGGGCCGTAGGCCATGCCCATATTGATTTGGCCTGGCTTTGGCCCATCCGGCAAACCCGGCACAAGTGTGTTCGCACCTTTGCCACGCAATGCCGCCTCCTCGATCAGTTTCCGGGGTTCGTCTATCTTCAGTCCCAGCCCCAGGCCTATGCGTGGGTGGAGGCGGTGGCCCCGGATCTGTTCGAACGGATTCAGCACCATGTCCGCCAAGGCCGATGGGAAGCCGAAGGCGCCTCCTGGGTCGAAATGGATACCCAGCTGGCCGGGCCCGAGTCTCTGGTCCGGCAACTGGTGTATGGAAAACGGTATTTCCGGAAGGCCTTTGGCGTCGAAAGCCACGTGCTCTGGCTTCCCGATGTCTTTGGGTATTCGGCGGCTCTGCCTCAACTGATGCGGCTGGCGGGGGTGGACGGCTTCGTGACCAGCAAAATCAGCTGGAGCCAGTACAACAAATTCCCCTACGATACCTTCGCCTGGAAGGGCCTGGATGGAAGCACCGTCGCGGCTCACTTCATTACCACCCCCTGGGTGGAGGAGGGACTCTATTTTTCCTCGACTCAGGGAATCTTGACCTACAACGCCCTCATGAAGGCGGCTGAGGTCAAAGGGTGCTGGGAGGTGTACCGGGAAAAGGGGCTTGGGACCGAAGCGCTGATGAGCTTCGGATGGGGCGATGGCGGGGGGGGACCCACGGAAGAGATGGTGGAAACGGCGATCCGGCTGGAGCGTCTGAACGGCGCAGGGCCAGTACCGGCTTTGCGTCTGCGCCCGGTCGGTCCTTTGATGGCCGAGTTGAGCCGACGCGTGGCCGAGCTGCCGGTGTGGGATGGGGAGCTCTATCTGGAATACCACCGCGGGACCTACACCACGCAAGGCTGGATCAAACGCGCCAACCGCAAAAACGAAATTCGGCTTCATACGCTGGAATGGTTGGCCGCCCTGGCTCAACGGGAGGGGTTTCCCTACGATCGGGAGTCCGTTGAGACCCTGTGGAAGGATCTCCTGCTCTGTCAGTTTCACGATATTCTGCCCGGTTCCTCCGTGGGCGAGGTCTATCGGGAAGAGGTCCGGCCGATGCACGACCGAATCGCCGAACGGGCTGAGACCATGACCTCGGCCATATCAGCCTGGCTCGTCGAGCGCATCCACACCGCCGGTGCCCGCCAACCGGTGGTGCTGTTCAATCCCCTTTCCTGGACCCGCCGCGATCCCGTCCAGCTGCCCAACGGCACCTGGCGTGATGATGTGGCGATTCCGGCAGGCGGGTGGCTTGTTCTTGATGCGGCCATCCCTCCTTCCCCGGTTGAGGAGCCCCCGCGCGTGGAGGCTGAGGGGCGCGTCCTGATCAACCGGTTTTGGATTCTTCGCCTGGGCGCCAACGGGGAGATCGTGGAGTTGTATGATCGGCGGAATCGCCGATCGGTCTTGGCCGAGGGCGAGGCCGGCAACGTATGGCAACTCTTCGACGATCGGCCGATCGAAAACGACGCCTGGGATATTGATATTTATTACCAGAATCGCCCTCGGCCAGGGCCTCGTCTGACGGCGCTCCGCACGGTGGAGAATGGACCGACCCGAGCGGCCGTGGCCCTGGAGTGGGAGTGGCCCGGGACGGAGAGCGCTCCCCTCTGCCGGTGGCGGCAGGAATTGGCGATCTATGCCTCATGCCCGCGGATTGATTTCCGCACCGAGGTGGATTGGCGGGCGCACCATATTCTCCTCAAAGTGGCCTTCCCCGTGGCGGTTCGCGCTCGGAATGCCACCTTTGAAATCCAGTTTGGCCATATCCAGCGGTCCACCCATACGAACACCTCCTGGGACTTCGCCCAATTTGAGGTGTGGGGGCATCGCTTTGTGGACCTTAGTGAGCATGGCTATGGGGTGGCGCTTCTGAACGATTGCAAATACGGCTTCGATGTCAAGGGCCATACGATCCGTATGACCTGTATCAAGTGTCCCCAGAATCCGGATGCGCAGGCCGATCAGGGACGGCATGAATTCGCCTACGCGTTACTCCCTCATGCCGGTTCGTTCCAAGAGGCTGGAATTGTCCAAGCGGCGGCCGAGTTCAATACGCCCCCCGTCGCGGTGACCACCTCACCTCATGCGGGCGATCAGCCCTCTGTCTGGACGGCCCTGGCGTGCGACAACCCGGCGATCGTGGCGGAGACGCTCAAGCCGGCCGACGAGGGGCCGGGTTGGATCCTCCGTCTCTACGAGGCCTTCGGAAGCCGCGGACGGGCCACGATCACGCTGCCGTCAGCCCCTTCCGCCGTGATTCCGGTCAACCTGCTCGAAGAACCGACGCCAGACGAACGGCTGGCCTTGCGGGTGGAAGGGAAAAACGTCGCCTTTAATTTCCGTCCTTTCCAAATCGTTACGTTGTTAATCCGGGAGTGAGTGTTTCCCTATGAAAGACAATCGGCTCGAAGTTGGTTTCATCGGCGCCGGCGCCTATGTGTCGGGCAACCATCTTCCTAATGTCCATCGGAATCCGGCCCTGCGCATTCGCGCGATATGCGATTTGAATGCGGACACGCTCGAACGGCACCGCGCCACCTATCAGCCGGACTATGTGACTCAGGATTACCGGGAGGTGTTACGGGACGACCGGATTGATTTTGTCGTCATCGGAACGCGGCATGATGTCCGATTGCCCTTGATTCAGGCGGCGGCGGAGGCCGGTAAACCCATGTGGGTGGAGAAGCCCATGAGCACAACCAATGCGGAGTCCCGGCAGATTTTGGAAATTGTCCGCCGGACCGGAACTCTGCTTCAAGTGGGATTCAACCGCCGATTCGCACCCGGCGTTCGGGATCTCAAGCGGGTGCTTCAACGGTTTTCCCGCCTTCAGGCCCTGTATATTCGCGCCATCGAGGAGCGCAAATTGTGGCCGGACTGGCCCTTTACGCCGGAGCATGGCGGGACGTTGGGATCGGAAGCCTGCCATTTTATGGATCTGGCGACGTTTCTTGCGGGCGCCGAGCCGGTGCGAGTCCGGGCTCGGGGCGATGCGATGTATGCCTTGGCCCTCTCTCTGGACTTTGCCAATGGTTGCGTGGCGGAAATCTTTTGCGGGGTCCATGGTTCCGCCGGCTATCCCAAGGAGTATATCGAGGCCTTCGGTGGCGAGTGCACCGCCGTGTTGCGGTCGTTTGTTGAACTCAACGTCTGCGGCGTTGAAGGCGAAACAGACCGGTTTTATCCGCTGGAGTTCGATCCCATGCCGGAGGCCTTCCGCGATCTGCCGCCCTTCGAAGCGCTCTATCGCAAAAACCGGCATTGGCGGGAGCACATTCCGCCGGAGGATTATGCGGCGCGACACTATTATCGTTCGCAGCCTCAGGTCAACAAAGGACGCTATGAGGCGATGGACGACTTCGCCCGGGCGGTCCGGGAGCGGCGGCCGACCACGGGATGTGACGCGACGGATGGAGCCCGCGCCACGGCACTGGTGCTGGCCGCCCAGCGGGCGATCGCATGTGCCAAACCGGTCGACTTCTCATTGGAGGAAGCCCTTCGTGAGGCATAATGTTCCATTCCTGAAACAAGGCCCAAAGAGGCGGCCGATGGCGGGGATCCTGGCCGCTCTTCTGCTCAGTGCGGCGCCGGTCGGGGTGGTAGCCGCGACCGAGCGTGAACCGGTCGAACTGCGGCTGTGGAACATTCCGAGCAAGTTGGCTACGGATGGCGTCAACGTGGCGCGGCGGCGGGTCTTTGATGAATTTTGCCGGCGCAATCCCCACATTCGTGTCCGGGCCCTGGTGCCGCTCAAGATTGAGGGTCCGGCCGCGGAGGGGAACGAGTTTCTGGCCGTGGCCGGAGGCGTGGCGCCCGATGTGTTCTATCTGTATGGGCGAAAACTCGGCGACTACAAGCAGCAGGGTTTTCTCTATCCGTTGAACGACTATTTGGCGGACTACAACCGACGCATGGGAAAACCCTACAGCGGCGTCGCGGCCCCCCATCAGGTGTGGGAACTGTGCTACGAACAGGGAAAGATCCTTGCCGTGCCGGTCAGCTACTACTACATGGCGCTGATTCTCGACAACGCGGCCCTGGCTCGCCGGGGGCTGGCCGGACGGATCCCCCGCAATTGGGAGGAGCTCTATGAGATGGCGCGGCGTCTGACGGTGGACCCGGCCAAGGAGCCGGATGGGGATCCGCGGGATCCCATTGTCTACGGCCTGAATGTCTATATGGGCCCGGCTGCGGGATGGTACTTTCTGCAGTATGTGTGGGCCGCTGGGGGAGAGGTGGTTCAGGCCTATCTTCCTCATGAAGGAATGTTGAAACCAGTCCCTCCACCACCTATCGATTTCAGCCGGTTGGGGATTCGGGTGAGCGACGAGGAGAGCTATCGCCAGAAAAGCGAGGCCATCCGAGAAAGCCTCCGAGCGCAGGGACTCCCCACCGAATATTCCCCCAGCGATCTGGAATGGCGGCTGGTGACCGATCAGCCCGATGCCATGGAGGCCCTCTACTTCTACCGAAAGCTGTGGCATCAGCCATGGATGCGGAACGGGGATCATGAATTCGATCTCACGCCGGAAATGTTTGCGTCCCGGCGCGCCGTGGATCCCATCACGGGAGAGACGTTTGATCTGGACGATCCGGCCGTTCGCAAACGAATTTATTACGGCGTGACCATCGCCAGCGACGCGCAATCGGGCCGCCAGTTGGCCAACTATACCTTTGCCATGGGGTTGGGCACCCTGGCGGAGGCCAACGCGGCCGACCCCAACGTGACGACCTTCGTTCCTTTTCCGAGCCGTGATGGAAGTCCCCCACGGGCGTTTATTGCCGGCTCCTATCTGGGCATCAATGCGGCCATTCAACCGGAGTCGAGGCCCGGCCGCCGTGACGTCCAGGCGATCCGCGATGCGGCTTGGTCGTATATCGAGTTTTTGACAGGGCCGGAGGCGCAGCAGATTACCGTGGCCACGCTCGTGGAATATGGGCTGGCGGATTTTGTCCGCCCGGCGCTTCTGGAAGAGGCCGGGTATGGGGATATTCTCCGGCGGATTCCCCCTGAGCGCTTGGCGTTGTGGGAGGGCTTGGTCGAGAATGCCCGCGTCGAGCCCTACTGCCGCGGCTTTACGCATGTCATGACGCGGGAACTCGGCATGGCGTTGGAAGCGGCCTATTCGGATGTTCCCCACCCGAAAACCGGCCAATTTTCGCGGGATCTTCAGGCTGCGATGAGCGAGGTGTGCCGCAATGTCAACACGATGATTCTCGGCCGATTGCCGGATGAGGTGGTTCAAAGGCGGGCCCGGGTGGGATGGGTGGTGCTGGCGGTCATGATGGGCGGGCTGGTTGCCGGCGCATGGCTGGTGGTCCGGCTCGCCATGCGGGCGAGAGAGCGGTTTCGGGATACCGAAGGGTTCGGCGTGGGGGGGCATCCCGCCCGCCGCCGCCTCTATGCCTGGTTGCTGCTCCTCCCGGCCGTTGGCAGCATCGCGATTTGGAACTACTATCCGCTGGGGCGCGGTTTGATGATGGCGTTTCAGGACTACCGCATTCTGGGGGGCTCCACCTATGTGGGACTTCGCAATTTCGTGGAAGCGGTGAGCGAGCCGAAGTTTTGGCGTTACCTCTTCCAGACCTTCCAATATGTGGTCATGCTGGTGGGCATGGGCTTTCTGGCTCCGATTGTTTTGGCAGTGCTGCTGACGGAAATTCCCAAGGGCAAAGTGTTCTTCCGGACGCTCTATTATCTGCCTGCGGTCACCACGGGTTTGGTGACGCTGTTTTTGTGGAAAGGGCTTCTCTACGATCCCTCGGACAGCGGCGTTCTCAACCGGATGATCCAATGGATGAACGCATGGCCGGCTTGGCTGGCGACGTTGTGCCGCGTGGGGATCGGCGTGGCGGTCTTGAGTGCCGCCGTGGGTTTTCTGGACCTGGCCCGCCGGGATACCGAGAGCCGACGCATTCGCGCCGTGGCCGGTCTGTTGGCGCTGGCGCTGCTCGGTGGGCTCTCCTACCTGTTGGTGACAACGGGCCGTGAGGCGGGGAGCCTTTCCGGTCTCCGTGACGCGCTCACCTCCCCCTTCGAATTCAAGTTGCAGAAATTTCTTCAGGATCCCAAGCGCGCCCTGTTCTGGTTGGTTTTGCCAGTGATCTGGGCGGGCGCGGGCCCCGGCTGTCTGATCTATCTGGCCGCGCTCAAAGGAATTCCGGAGGAGCAGTATGAAGCGGCGGATATTGATGGCGCTGGGCTGTGGCAGAAGATCGTGCACGTCATGGTGCCCAACCTCAAGGCGCTGATCATCATCAACTTTGTCGGGGCCGTGGTAGGCGGCTTTCAGGCCTCGGGCAATATCTTTGTCATGACGGGAGGCGGTCCCGAGGACGCGACCATGACGATTGGCCTGTATATCTGGTACAACGCGTTCATGTTCTTGAATTTCGGTCTCGCCACGGCCATGGGCTGGATCATGGGGGCGATTCTGATCGGCTTTACGCTCACGCAACTGAGTATTCTGAACAAGCTAGAATTCCGCAGCGTCGCCGTGGAACAGAAAATGAAGGAATAGGGAGGACGCGCTCATGCCGTTGATCAGCGTCGTCGGACGCCGCTCTGCGAAGATCCGATTTCTCATCCTGAGTCTGTACCTCGTGCTGGGCCTGGGCGCGGTCAGCATGCTCTACCCCTTTCTTCTCATGTTGGCCATGAGTGTCTCGGGGCGGACGGACTATCACGAGATGCGCCTGATTCCCCGCTATTGGGTCAGCGAGGCGGCTCTGTTTCGAAAATACATCCTGGATTTGACCCCGATCGGCCGCCCGGCCTGGTGGCCCGGGGAGCCGCTGCCGGTCGGCGTGAATGCCGCCTGGTTCGCCAAGGATCGTTGGTTCACCCCACGGGATGTGTATGAAGAGGACTTGGCCGAGGTGATGGCCCTCCCCGAATCTCGCCGCCGGGCGATGGCGGACGATCTGCGCGAGTTCCTCGCCAACCGGTGTCCGCCGGAGTTCCGGATGCCCTGCGGCATTTTCGACCCCGATGCGGCGCTTTCGTTGCGGAGCGATTACTACGCCTGGCTCGAACAACGGTACGGCAGCCTGGATGCCGTCAATCGCGCCTACAACGATACGGCGGAGACCTGGGAGGAGCTGGGGGTCGTCATTGAGAATTTCAACCGGAAGCCCGGCGCGACCCTGAGGGAACGCGATTGGCGCGAGTTTCTGGAAACTCGACCCCCCGAACGCGTGGCGATCTTGGACATGGATTTCGCCGTCAGCCAGTACATGCGAGGCGAAGAGCTGCCGCCCGATTATGACGGCGAGCGCGATGCGGCCGGTCGGATTCTGCGCTCCCGCCTCACCTTTGATGACCTGGAGGCCGGCAAGTTTGGAGACACCCATCGGGCGCGATTCTTGCGGTCCTATGCCCCGGCACGATTTGTGTGGTTGGATCGCTCTCGGGCGGAGGCCGCCTGGCGCGAATTCCTGGAGTCCAAGCAGCAGAATCCCGAAATCCCCCTGCCGGAGCAGCTTCCGGAAGGAGGAGAGATCGCCGGGTTGTGGAGTCAGTTTCTTCAGCGCGCCTGCCCCCCCGAGGCCATCCGCGTTCGGCGGCCGGAAGAGTCGTGGCGGTCGTTTCTCCGGGAGCGTTACGGAACCGTGGAGGCGCTGAATCAGGCCTATGGATCGGCGTACCGCTCGTTCGATCAGGTGCGAATGCCCTGGGCGGCCTTCCGTTATGAGAGCTTTTTGCGCGAGAAAAAAGGGCTTCGGCTTCGCTACCTCGCGCATAACTTCATCCGCGTGTTCGACTTCATTGCCAAACACGGCAACGCCCTGCGCGTGACCGCCATCTATATCCTTCTGGCCTTGACCGGCGCTCTGACGGTCAACCCTCTGGCGGCGTATGCCATGTCCCGGTTCAAGCTCCGCGAGTCCTACCACATTCTGATTTTCCTTCTGGCCACGATGACGTTTCCCGCGGAAGTCCTGATGATTCCCAACTTCCTCATGATCAAAAGCTTTCCGCTGGCCGCCGTGGTTCTGGTTCTGGTCACGTTGGCGGTCTTCTTTTTGGCGACCCAGCTCCTCGGGCGGCGGTTTCCCTTGGTGCTGTCCGCCACGCTGGCGTTGGTCACGCTCGGCTTCCTGTTTCTTCGTGGCCTGCCGTGGATTCAGCAGCGATGGGGAGTTCCCGTATCCGTCAGTCTCATGAATACCTTTTGGGCGTTGATTCTTCCGGGCCTGGCCAATGGCTATGGGATCTTCCTCCTTAAGGGCTTTTTCGACAGTTTGCCGCCGGAGTTGTACGAGGCCGGCCTGATTGATGGCGCCAGCGAACTCACCATGTTTTGGCGGATCACCATGCCCATGAGCAAGCCGATTCTGGCCGTCATCGCCCTCGGCGCGTTCGGGGCGGCCTACGGGGCCTTCATGCACGCCTTTTTGATCTGCCAAGACCCAAAAATGTGGACGTTGATGGTCTTTCTTTACGAGTTTCAGCAGATGCATACTATCCCCCTGGTGATGGCCTCCCTGGTCGTCGCCGCCGTGCCTACCCTTCTGGTGTTCATTGTCTGCCAGAACATCATCTTGCGCGGAATTGTGATTCCGACCTTCAAATGAGGACTCCATCGGATCCCATGAATACGACCGACGGCCTGTGCGAACAATTTCCGCTGTTCGTGGTCCCGCCCCACGTGGAATCCCGGTGGGCGACGGCGGAAAATCTGATGGCGGCCAAGGGCGCGGCGGCGCGAGCGAACGCTGGCCGGAAGGGGGATCCCTTCTTCCCTTTGGCGGCCGGCGAGCGGAAAGTGATCGGCGAAGTCCGTGGCCACAGCGGAATGATTCGCTGGATCTACGTGACGGTGCTCGACCGCAGTCCCAAGATGTGGCGAGGTCTGCGCCTCGATTTCTATTGGGACGGGGCCTCGCGCCCAGCCGTCAGCGCGCCCTTGGGGGACCTTTTCGGGCTCGGTCTGGGTCAATGCGTGCCGTTCGAGTCCGTTTTCAACGGAAGTGCCGAGGGGAAAAGTTTCCATCTTCATGTGCCGATGCCGTTTCGTAAGGGTTTTAAGGCCGTTGTGACGAACGAGACGGACCAGGTGCAGAAAATCTTCGCCTACGCCATCGAATTCACGCTCGGGGATGATATTCCGCCGGAGGCCTGCTATTTTCACGCGCACTGGCGGCGGGAACGGCTGACGACGTTTCAGAAGGATTATGAGGTGTTACCCCGCGTGGAAGGGCGTGGCCGTTTCCTGGGGTCCTGTTGCAGCGTGATCGTCAATCAGGCCGATTATTTGGATTTGTGGTGGGGCGAGGGAGAACCCAAGGTCTATCTGGACGGCGATCGGGAGTATCCGACCATCGCCGGTTCAGGCGTGGAGGATTATTTTGGCTCGGGGTGGGAGTTCGACGGTCCCTATGCCCAACGCTATCACGGTCTTCCGATCTGCGACAAGGTGCGGATGCGTTTTTCCATGTACCGCTATCACGTGCCGGATCCCCTCTATTTTCATCAAGAGTGCCGGATGACCATCCAGCAAATGGGTTCGTGGGGCCCTACGACCCGTCCGCGCCTTCACGCCCACGGAAAGCCGGTGTATAAGGCGGGCCCAGGGTTAGTCGAAGACGACCTCAGCCGCGAGGATCCGGAACGTCCCTACGGCCTCTTCGAACGTCGCGACGATTGGTCGAGCTGCGCCTATTTCTACCTCGATCGCCCCGAAAACGATCTGCCACCCCTTCCGCCCTGGGAAGAGCGGGTGGCCGGCTTGTAGGAAGAAAGGAGTCCTCCATGAAGCTCGGCATTCATGCCTATGCCTGGTGCTCGCAATGGAGCAACGAGACCCTCTCCCTCATTGATCGCGTCAAGGCGCTCGGGTTGGATTTTATCGAGATCCCGCTCATGTGCCTAGAGACCTTTGACGCCCCGGCCATCCGGCGTCGCCTGACGGACGTCGGTCTTGACGCCGTCACCTCCACCGTGCTGCTGGGGGACACGGACATAACCGGCGACGATCCGAACATCCGCCGCAAGGGCGTGGACTACCTGAAACGGTGCGTGGACGCCACGCATGCGATTGGTGCCACGAGCTTCTCGGGGGTGATCTATTCCCAGCACGTGCGCCAGCTTCCGTCGCGCCCTACGGAGACCCATTGGCAGTGGTCCGCTGATGCGCTTCGTGAGGTGGCGGACCATGCTGCGCCGCTCGGCGTGACGATCGGTTTGGAACCGGTGAACCGCTACGAAACCTTTTTGATCAACACCTGCGAGCAGGCTCTGCGACTGAAGCGGATGATCGGCCGCGACAACGTCCGGATCCATCTGGACACCTATCACATGAACATCGAGGAGAAGAGTTTCTACGAGCCGGTCAAGCGGGCCGGGGCCGACCTCATTCATCTTCACCTGTGCGAAAACGACCGCGGTATCCCCGGCACGGGTCTGGTGAATTGGGAGGCGCTCTTTCGCGGTTTGTCCGAGATTCGCTATCGGGGATATGCGGCTCTCGAGTCCTTTGTGGATTGTACCGGCAACATGAACACCTGGGTATGGCGACAGCTGGCACCCGATGGGGATACGCTGGTTCGAGAAGGATTGACCTTTATTCGGCGTATGCAGGAGACCTACCACGTCGGCCGGCCCTGAAGGAATCCCAGCTTGCACGCGAAAGGAGAATAGACCTTATGACCATGAAAACCCCAACAACGTTAGTGATTCGCGAGCCCATCGGCCGTGAATGGCGCGACGAAGTGGTGTCGTTGCCCAGTTCGAAGTTTCCTCCCCGCCGGAAGGGGCTGCCCCTTGTCGTAGAGGCCAGAACCGGCACGCGCCTTCCGGCGCAGTGGAGCGAAGGTGCCGATCGGACGCCCGAACTTCTGGTTTTTATTCCGGAACTCCATGCGAACGAGGTCAAGCGGTTGGAATGGCGCGGTGCCTTGTCGGCCGGCAACGAAGACGTGCCAGGGGCGGTTTTTTGCCGCGAAGAGGCTGACGGCCGGTTGGTGATGGGGGGGCCTACGTGGCAGGTGGAGTTGCCGACGGCCCGACGGCCGGGTCCGCCGATTCTGGCCTTCAAAGGGGTGGATGGGCCATGGCGCGGCGGGGGGCAGTTCGACCGAACCCCGGCCTTGGAATCCATTCAAACGCGAATTGTGGCGTCAGGCCCGGTGCAAGCGGAGGCGGAAATCACGTGGAATTGGGGAGGCCATAAACATCTGGTCTGCCGGGTGCGAACGCGGATGGGCATTCCGGCGGTGGAGGTGGAAGAGCGTTTTTCCGTAGCGCCGGCCGCGAGCTATGTCCTGGAGTTGAGCCGGGAGTTTTCCCCGGACACCGTCTATCTTCGGCGCCATACCGGAAGTATCGGGCGAGGGGAAAACACGCTGTGGGAACAGACCTTCCCGATCGACTGGACGATTCCAGGCCCCTATCGGCTGCAAGCCTATCACATGTGGGATCTCGATGGCGCGACCTGGTGGGCCTGTTATGACGCCAAGGGTGGAAACGATCTGGTGGGCCTGATCATGACCCGGATCGGTTTTTGGCGTCGCGGCCTGCAGAATCAGGTTCTGGTCGAGACTCCCCCTCCTGCCGGGGTGGTTGCCCGGTTCCCCCTCGGGGAAGGCCGCCGGAGCTGGGCCCTCTTTCTTGGCGATAGGAGCCGGGATATTTCCCTTGGGGATCCCCTCAAACCTGGGGCGGTCCATCGAGCCCAGATCAAGCTCAGCGCCTTGCCCCTCCAGAAAGTGTTGGGATGGCGTCTGGATTGGTATGACCGTCGGCCGCTTCCCGAGTTTCCTCGGATCTTTCTAAAACCTGGGCAGCTGGCTCAGCAACGGCGCAAAGCCCGCGCCAGCCGTGTTTGGACAAAATTCGAAAAAACGACTCTGGCTGAAATCGCGAAGGCCAAACGCGAGAAAAAGAATTTGGATCCCATGGAGCTGTGGGGGCAGGAAGAGATCGGGCTCGCGTTGGCCGGTCGCTCCCTGAAGCCCGACGTGGTTGCAACCTATGCGGAGGCAATGGTTCGGCTGATGGAAGACGCCGTGGACCGCTTTCTCATCCGCGGCTATACGGATCACCATAACGTGGCCCTCTGTTGGTCCCGCTACGCCCGAACATTGGCGATGGTCTTCGATGCGTTGGCCGGCATCGGCGTCTTTTCCGAGGATCAGTTGCGACGGGCCTTGAAGTGCTGGAATTTCGTGACCCATATCACAGGAGAGGAGGACTACTGGCCGAGGGAAGAAACGGCCTTCCACCGCGGCAACCCGAATTTTCACACCGATGTCATATCCGCCCTGTCCGTCATGGCAGGCTTGGTCAGTGATCACCCCGATGCTTCAGCGTGGCGCGATTTTGTGGCCAGCGAGTTCGACAAGGAATTCGCCATCGCCATCGGGCCTAGCGGCGTATGGTATGAGTCCCCCCTCTACAGCGTGGGGACCATATGGTGGACGACGCTGGGCCTTGCGGCCCTTCGTCGTGCCGGTGGCCCCGATCTGTTCAAGGATTCGCGGTTCCGCCGATGCATGCATACCCTTTGCGACATGATGACTCCCGTGGATCCCCGGCTGAAGATTTCGACCATTCCTACCACCGGCAACTCGTCCATTGTCGAAAATTCCTACCTGTGCCTCTACGCTTGGTTGAGTGCGTTTGTTAAAGAGGACGATCCGATGCTCGCCGGGAAGTTGGCGGAAACTTGGCGCTTGTCCGGCTCTCCGGTGGGGCACACCAATTGCGCCCGGGCGATCACGGGGCTTCAGTTGACGCTCGACGTAGCCCCGCCCCGTCCCCTTACGTTCAGCAGCCGTGCGATGCCCGAGTACGGAGCGCTTTTGCGTCATGGCCAGACCTATCTTCTCTACAAGCACGGTCCCCACTATCAGCACTACGACGCCGATGAGGGAAGCTTCCATTGGTTCTGGAAAGGAACGCCCCTATGCCTGGATTGGGGTTCGCAATACACGCCGAACATCGGACAACCCTGGTACCACAATCGGGTCGCGCTCGCCCACCGCGAAGAGGGAGAGCGAGGGCAAACCCTCTGGTTTCGCTCCTATGACCGATACGACTATGTCATTGGCCGGACGGTTGCGTTGACCTCCCGCGCCATGCCGGAAACGCCCGAGGAAAAGGGCAAAATCCCTTGGCAACGGTATCCCAAATTCGAACCTTTGCCCGCGCCGATCGCCTGGACAAGGCATCTGATGCTGGTGAAAGGGCCCGATTTTCTGGTGATCTGGGACGACTTCCTGGGCGGTGACTGGTCGGAATGGAATCTCTGGACCATGGCCGAGTCGTGCGAATTCCCGGCGCCGAATCAGGCTTTCCTCAAGGGGCAGTTTCAAGTGGACCTCAGCGTATTCTTTGCACGTCCGACCGACGGTCCACTCGTCACCCAGCGATACGGCTACCGCTTTGCGGAACCCTGGTCGTGGTGGACGGAGACACAGCAGTTGGTGCGAGCCCGTGCGCCGAATACGACCGGCTTCTTTACGGCGGTCGTGCCTACCCTTCGCGGCCAACCGTTACCAACGTTCGAAAGCCTGGACGAGGGGCAGGCCATGCGTGTGACCATCCAGGACCGAACTTTTGAAATCCATATCACGCCCGAGAAGCCGGAGAAGGTTCAGGATCTCAATGACCTGCATTGGCTGGGATTGCGCCGTTTTCTGAGGTTACAGGAACTCTAAACATGGTCTCGAAAGGGCCGCGATCATCGAGAGAACCCACGAGCGATATGAACCAAGCGAGTCGAATAGGCATTGGGTTTGTTGGGGCAGGGTGGATGGGCGAAGCCCACCTGCAACGCCTTCGGGCGCGGGAGGATGTGGAGATCTGCTGGTTGTTCGAGCCCAATGAGGAGCGAGGGCGGGAGGTGCTGTCGCGCCTGGGCCTGGGCCCCGAACGGTTGGCTCGCTCCTACGAGCAGATGCTGGCGGATCCGGCCGTCCATGCCATATGGATTGCCAGCCCTAATTGTTACCATGGGCCGCAGGCGATTCGGGCGATGGAGGCCGGCAAACACGTCTTCTGTGAGAAACCGCCGGCGACCACCTTTGCGGAATTTTGCCGCGAAATCGAGATCGAGCAGGCCAAACCGGGACTGATCACGATGGTGGACTATATCCTGCGGTTCGATCCTATGGAAACGCGCCTGCGTGAGATGGTGGTCCGTGGGACGTTCGGCCGGATCACGCAGATCCAAGTCAACTACCGCCATCCGGTCAACATCTCCGGAACGAAGAACTGGAAGCTCAAAGCCGCCATCATGGGGGATGCCATCGGAATGGGAATCAACCATGCCTTATCCGTCATGCTGGACCTCATGGCCTCCCAGACCACCCCGGTCGGCGTTTTCGCGATCAGTCACCCGGCGGAGGTGCGCGGCTTCGAGGCCGACCCCACTTGGACCATTCTTGTGCGCTTTGCCGACGGCGCGGTGGGAGTATGTTGCGGCAACATTGACAATGGGAACGGCTATGACGCGTTCCATAGCCTCTTTGGTACCCAAGGCGGTTTCGTCTTCGACTCCCAGCAGGACCGCGCCCATAAGGTCCGTTATTGGTCGGAAACCGAAACGGGCGGGCGGTGGGTGTTTCCCTTAGATCCGGAACGGTGCGCCCAGGAAGGGGTCCCTGCGCTGGCTTGGCCCGCGAACCTGTCCACGCCCGACAGCGGCGATGTGATGCAGCATCAGATCGGACGCGCCATAGCCCATTTTCTGGACTGTGTCCGAACCCGGACGCCGTCCCCGCTGAGCTTTTCGAATGCGCGCCTTGTCGGCGAGGTCGGCTGGGCGGCACGGGTTTCTGCCCAGCTGGGCAGGGAAGTTCGGCTTCCCCTGGACTGGGCCGAAACGGCTCGACAGTTGAGCGAGGGGGCCTCGTCGTAACTGGTACGACTCACCGGATGTATATCACCGATACCCATTGCCGATATGAGCGCCGGCCGCTGAAGGCCCCATTTGCCTTCAAAGGGCGGCAGATTACCGAATTGTGGCAGACGGAAGTCCGTTTGACCGATTCCCACGGCCGTTCGGCCGCCGGTTGGGGAACCCAAAGCGTCCTGTGGTCCGATCCGACCGTGTTTCAACGCCATACGGAGTTTGAGGCCAATGCCATCATGTTTCAAACGACCGAGCGCCTCGCTGCGGCCATACGAAACCAAGAATGGGAGGGTCCTCAGGCCATCGTTCGCGCGATGGCGCCAAGGGCGGCCGAAATGGCCGCCGCTCTTTCCGGACAGCCGTCGGTTCGGCTGACCTTTGCGCTGAACGCCATGGTGGGGTTGGACAACGCGGCGTGGTTGCTTGAGGCCGCTCAACGGGGTGTTGCGAATTTCGACGATCTTGTGCCGCCGGTTGTTCGCCCTGTTCTGGCTCATCGGCACAACCGTCTTGGACTGATTCCCCTGATTCCTTATGGCGCCGGCCATGACGAAATTCGGGCCTTGCTGGAGGAGGGGAGCTTTCTCCTGAAAATCAAAGTCGGTGCGGATCCCCGCGGGGATGGCGATCCCGACGCCGGGTTGGCCTGGGATATGCAGCGAATCTCCGAGATTCACCACTGGGCGTCGAGCTATCGGACCCCCTATACCGAATCGGGACATGTGCTCTACTACCTCGACGCCAATGGTCGGTATGGGTCCAAAGCGTTGCTCGAACGGCTGATTCATCACCTCGAGCGAATTGGCGCAGCCGAACGGGTTGTCCTGATCGAGGAGCCCTTTCCCGAAGCGCTCCGAGAAGACGTCCATGACATTCCCCTCCGGGTGGCGGCGGACGAAAGTGTTCATTCGGCCGACGATGTCCGCGAGCGCTTGGCCTTGGGCTATCGCGCGTTTGCCCTCAAACCGATTGCCAAAACGCTTAGCATGACCTTCGACATGTTGGCCGCCGCCGGCTCGGCTCAGGCCCACTTTTTCTGTGCGGATCTGACCGTCAACCCCATCCTGGTGGAATGGAACAAAAACGTCGCGGCCCGCCTTCCCCCCCTGCCGGGGCTGCGTGTGGGAGTCGTCGAAGCCAATGGGTGGCAGCACTACGCCCACTGGGAGGAGATGAAACGCGTTCATCCCCTGCGCCATCGCCCCTGGGTGGAGGCCCGACGGTTTGTGTTCGAACTCGACGAGGAGTTTTATCAAACGAGCGGTGGTATTTTCGCCGCGGGACTCGGAAAATCTCTATGACCCCAACACCTGTGCCCTTACGGCGACCTCCACAGCCCGCGAAAACCGTTCAACGGTCCTCCATGATCGTGGGCATCTGTTCCTATGCGGCCAAGCCAATGCCCAAAGGCCGACGTCCCAGTGAACGCCTTGCGGCCAATCTGGAGGGCGCGTTGGCCGCGATCGGTCAGGCTGCGGCCAGTGGGGCCGATCTGGTCCTGCTTCCGGAAATTGTCGCGGTGCAAAATCTGCCGAACTGGCCGAAGGCTGCGGAACCCCTGGACGGCCCGGTGTTGACAGCCTTTGCGCGCGAGGCGCGAAAGCGGCGCCTTTGGATCGGCGTCGGCCATGTTACGTTCGAGGAAGGGCGGCGGTATAACTCTCTGGTGCTCTTGGATCGGGAGGGGAAATGCCGGGCGGTCTATCACAAGACGTTTCCGACTCTCTGGGAGATGGAACGGGGAATTACCCCGGGATCTGGGGCTTTGACGGTGGATACCGAATTCGGACGGATCGGATTTGCGATCTGTTATGATCTGAATTTTGCCGAACTCCGTCTTCAATATCGGGACGCCCGACCGGATCTGATTCTCTTTTCGTCCTTTTTCCGAGGGGGGTTGCAGCTGCGGTGGTGGGCCTACGAAACGCGCGCCCACGTGGCGGCCTCCATCATCGGGCCCGAAGGAGGGCTCGTCAATCCGTTGGGGCGATGGATCACACGAACCGATACGATCGTCCGCGTGGCCGTCGCTCCCGTCCATCTGGATGCGGCGGTCGTTCACCTGGATTATACGAACGTAACCCTCGAAGAGGTTCGGCGAAAATACGGGAAGGAATTCACCTTCGAATCCGCGGAGGCAGAAGGCGTTCTTCTGATCACCGCGCGGGGTCAAAAGAGTGTGGACGAATTGCTTAAGGAGGTTGGATGGGAACGGGCCGACCACTATTTCGAGCGTGCCCGCCGGGCCCGGGAAGAGGTGCTGGCGGGGCGCCGACTTCCCATGGGACCTCCCCCTTTTGTGGACTAAATGACGGCAACCGCTCAACCGAACAGGACGGTGACCATGTCGCTCGAGGAAAGCATCCGGCACGCACGACTTCTCCGCGAATATTACCTCCGTGATCCCTATCGCCCCGGCTACCACCTGATGGTTCCGGAGGGGCGTCATTGGCCCGTGGATCCGAACGGCGGCCTCTACTGGAACGGCCGCTACCACCTCTGTTATCTCTATCAGCACGACGGGCAGCACTATTGGGGGCACGTTTCCAGTCGCGACCTCGTGCATTGGCGTCATCATCTGCCGGCGCTGGTGCCGGACCCGGATGATGGGCCGAATGACGGGATCTTCAGCGGCGGGGCGTTTGCCGAACCGGAAAAGGGACGTGCCGTATTGAGCTACTGGAAATTCTCGGCCCGCAGCGGATTCAGTGTGGCTACCAGCACGGACGAAAATCTGGATGTCTGGATCAAGCATCCCGGAAATCCGTTGATTCCCGAACGGCCAGGGCAGAGGGGCATCGCGGAGGTCACGGCGCCCGATGGGACCGTGGTTCTGGCGAGCGGCGCCGATCCGACGGGCATCTGGAAATACGCGGGCCGCTACTATGTGGCGACCGGGAACCTGTGCGTCTTGCACGAAGAAGGGTTGAAGAAAAACAATCCCGCGCGGCAGGGCGATACCTTGTACCTGTTCGAATCCGACGATCTGACCCACTGGCGTTTTGTTGGCGAATTTTATACCTCCAACCGCCGGTGGACTGCAGCGGACGAGGATTGCATGTGCCCGGATTTCTTCCCTCTTCCGCCGAGTCCCGAGGGTGGAACGCCCACCGATCAGTATATGCTGCTCTTTATCAGCCATAACCACGGTTGTCAGTATTATCTCGGCGATTACCGGGGTCACCGCTTCGAGCCCCGTCTCCACGGTCGCATGAGCTGGGTGGATCGGGAGCTTTTTGCGCCCGAGAGCCTTGTGGATGAAAAAGGGCGGAGGATCATGTGGGCTTGGCTGTTGGATCTTCGCCATGAGTGTCCACCCGGATCTCCGGAGCGTACCGCCTACGAGATCAGCGGATGGTCTGGCGAAATGTGCCTGCCGCGAGTGCTGTGGTTGGGAGACGACGGGACGCTTCGGATGCGGCCGGCCGATGAACTCAAGATCCTCCGCTACGGGCGGATTCAGAAACGGCCGTTTTTTTTGGCAGGAGGACAAGAGATGGTGTGGGAGGCGGTATTCGGCCGCTCCCTGGAAATCGAAGCCGAGATGGCGCTGGGAGAGGCGCAGCAGGTCGAACTGTCGGTCCTGTGCTCGCCCGATGGCTCCGAGCGAACCGTCGTACGCTATGACGCCCAGACGCAGACGCTTCAGGTGGATACCCGGCATACCGGTCCTGCCCAGGGGCCGCGGGTGGTGGAGTCGGCGCCTTTGGTCCTCCCGGACGGAGAGCCCCTTCGCCTCCGGGTCTTTGTGGACGGATGCATTGTCGAAGTGTTTGCCAACGATCGCCAGGCCATCGCTCGCCATGCGTTTTCCTCGACGGCAAGCGACCGCGTGCGCCTCTCCGCTCACGGCGGGCGGGTCCGGATCCAACGGCTTCAGGCGTGGCGCATGATGCCGAGCAATCCGTGGTAGCGAGAAACCACCAGCGGATGGAACGAAGCGTGGTCAACAATACGTGAACCAGAAAGGGAAAGACACCATGAACAGGAACTACCTCTCTCTCGGAATGGTCGGGGCTTTGCTGATAGGGACGGGGAGCCGCGGCGAGGAGATCCCGCACCTGGCGGCGCCAGGACGACATCCCCCCCGTATCGTCCGACTGCTGGCGCCAAGGGTTTTTGCCCCGCGGTTCGGCTTCGAGTATGAAAACCCGAACGACCCCGCCTTGCAGGCGATGCGAAAGCACTACCGGCTCGATGACGTGGTGGCCGGGGCGACAAACGATTGGGAGATTATTTGCCGGCTGATGGCCTGGACGACCCGCTATGTCGGCGACCTCAATGAGCGCAACAGAGGCGGTCCGGGGTGCATCCCCGCCAGTGAAAAAGAGATTCAGGACGCGCTGGCCGCCGGCCGAACCCCCCCTCCCAAAGGGGCGTCGGGCCTGGATTTGATGAAACAGCTGGAGTCGGGTTCAACAGGGGCGTGTGGGACGTTCAATCGCGTTTTCCAATCCGTCCTCGCCGCGTACGGGATCATGAGCCGCGATCTCAACATCGGGCCGGCCTGGCATGCGGTGACGGATGTCTGGTCGGATCACTGGGGGAAGTGGATCTTTATGGACAGCATGACCTGCGCCTACTTTGAGTCGGCGGGCGTTCCCTTGACAGCGTTTGAGATCCAACTGCTTCGGCGCGCCGGTGCGAAACCTCGGTTGGTCCTCGTGGATCATGGGGAAATGGTCCGCCGGAGCAAATGGGAGGATTGGGTGGCCCGATACGTGGATCTGGAATTCCAATGCGTCGATACGGTCATGGCGGCCAACCACCTTTCGCCCTCCTGGGAAGAAAGCGACTTTATCAACGGTGTGGAACGCGGCGCCCCCCGCCTCTACGTCACGCCGTTTGATATCGGACGATTCATGGGCAGCGAGATCAAAATCGAAGGCATCAACCGCATCTTCGTGACGCCGGAGGAGCATGCCTTCAATAACGTGTTTATCACGCGGTGCCACTATGTCGTGACCGACGACCCCTCCGATGTCTATTGGCCGCTCAACGTCGTGGAAATCCGGGTGCCTTCCCAAGGGCGCTTTTTGACCGTTTATCCCGATGTGCCACTCACTCTGGTGACGCATGCACCGTTCCTCGAGGCCTTGCAAGTCTCCACCGATGGAGGGAAGACCTGGAGCGAGGTGACCACAACGCCCGCGGTCGAGGGACTTCGACATGCGGCGTTCCAATGGACTGTCAAACCGGGAATCAACACCTTCCAGGCTCGTGTGAAGAGCGCCCAGGGGCGGTTGGGACGCCTTTCCGCTCTTGATGTCATGTGGTAACGCGAGCGTCTAGCGAGGGCTAAGATGAAACGGACGGCAAGATCAAGACTCATAACCGGGGTTCGCCACGCTCTTATGGGGCTGTCCCTTCTCGTATGCCCCGGCGGAAGCCACGCCGAAAGGATCACAGTGGACCTGATGGGGACGTGGCATGTGCGCAAAGTCGAGGCCCCCAGCCGGGAGATGGAAGAACTGGAAAAATCGAACAAATGGGACTCCCGGAATCCGAACCAACGATTGGAGGATCTCGCCGAATTACGAGAGTTGCTCAAGGAAAACGAGTATATCGTTAAGTACCCAACAGGATCTCCTCCGGAGAATGTGGAAGGCGATTCGTGGGTGACCTTTCAGGCGCCCGGACGCTTCAATGCGGAGCCCAGCGGGGTCGTTTGGATGCTCAAAGAGGTGGATGTGCCCGACTATGGTCCCGGTTGGTCGGCCGTGATCACGCTGGAGTCCGTGGTTTTTGGGTGCCGGCTGTTTGTCAACGGTCAGGAGTGTGGCTCTGGCCTGGGCGGCTATTCCCCCCTCGTGTTCGATGTGACGAAAGCGCTTCGTCAAGGACGCAACCAAATTGCGCTGGGTCTGGTCAGCCTGAAGCGATATCCCGAATTTCTAAGGACGGGCATCGCGCATAACGGTGGCGGCTTGTACAATGCCGACCACGATCCCAGCCGCAGTCCATGGCCGAGCCCCACGACCATGGGCACCGCGGTCGGACTATGGCAACGGGCTCAACTGGAAATCGTGCCGTGCCCGGCCTATGTGGTGAGCGTATTTGCCAAACCCTCCGTTCGCACCGAACAGCTGGTCGCCGAGGTCGAAGTTCGCAATCCGAGCGATACCCTCTTTGAGGGATATGTGGCCATTCGCCCTCAGGAAGTCGACGGGAGTCCTGTTCTCGATCGCTCATCCGGGCTCCGCACCTGGCTGAGACGAACGCTCCAATGGCCGGCCCAAGCCATCGCCGTCCCCCCCGGCCAAACGGTTGTGCTCGCGCTGACGAACGCTTGGAAAAACCCTCGCCTGTGGTGGCCTCACGATCCTCACCGCTATCACCTTACGGTCGAGCTCCAAGAACGGACAAGTGGCCGCACGGATACGATTACCGAGTCCTTCGGTTTTCGGGAGATTCACATCGAAGGCACCACGCTCATGTTGAATGGCCAGCGGCTGATCATGCGAGGAGGAAGTTTCACGCGGTATCAAATGGTGTTGACCTCCGAGGAGGAAGCCCGGACGTTTATGGATCGGATTGTCACGGGGCTCAATGCCAATGCCATCCGCACCCACGTGGATGCTCCCGAAGCCTATTTTATGCAGGCCGCCGATAAGGCCGGCGTTCTTTTGCTGGTGCAGCCGCCCTATGCCGCGGGCGCGAGTGCGATCGGCGAGCCGGAGGTGTGGAACGCCCTTGACGAGATGTATCTGCGGTACATCAAACGCATGCGCAACCACCCCTCCATCGCGATCTGGTCAACGGATAATGAAGCCGGCGGCCAGAATCCAGCCAATGCCGTTCCGGCGGCGCCTTTTTTGGCAGCGATGACGGATAAGATTCGGGCCGTGGACGGCACGCGGCCGGTCACCAGCACACACAACTTTTACCTGCTCGGGAAAAGCGACTTCTTCGATACGGGTGTAGGCCAGCCCTTCAGCGCCGACAACTGCGCGCCCCGCCACCTCCGCCATTGGCAGATCTACTATTTTGACGCCAAGGAGATCTACCGGAACGACAAACCCTGGATCGGCGATGAGTGGGGAGAAGATCACAACCCGGCCATGGGCTCCTGCTGGTATGGCGATCAGACCTATCGGTTTCCGGATGTCGAGCGGGGGGACGTCCGAAGTTTCGCCACCCGATTCCCTCAGGCTCACGATGTCTATCTGGGGATGATCGAATTCCGGCGATGGCCGCAGATGGCCGTCTGCATGCCCTTTGGTGATCGCTTCAGCATGATGTTTCTCAAGGATGGGCAAATCACCTGGGGGGGATTTCCTGAAGCGGACGCCGCGTACGCCAAGCTGACAGAATACGCCCAGCGTTCGTCCAAGCCGGCGATCGTCGTGCCTGCGGAATGGAACGGCGGAGCGTGGGCCGGCGAACGCTATGAGCGGCCGCTCGTGATCATGAACGACCACTTTTTCGACCTGGCTGGCCGATTGGAGTGGTCGGTGCGCGATGGGCAAGGGCGTTTGCTCCTCGACGGTGGCGCGAGGATCGCCGTACCCGCCGCCACGCATCAGGATTTCACGTTGTCCTTCACGATGCCCAAGAGTCAAGAGCCCACGGAATGGATACTGGAACTGCGCCTGGTGGATCGGCGGGGCTCGCTGCTCTACCGGGACGAGCACAAACTCGGCGTCGTTCCGCGCCCCGATTTCTCTGGCATCCAGGAGGTGGTGGTGTGGCCCAACGGCGGGACGCTCGTTCCTCGGGCCGGATGGAGTCCTCCCTTTCCGCTACGGATCAGCACGGATCTTCCCGAACCTGGCCAGGCGGTCGTTCTGGTGCCGCGGGGAGCAGACCTCACGATGGCTCAGTGGCGCGCCCTGGAACAATGGGTGACCCAGGGGGGCGCGCTGCTCTCGTTGGCGGACGAAGGCCTGCCGCCCCACTTTTTGGGCGCCCGGCTTCGGCAAACGGGTTCGGGAGCGGTCATCGGTCATGTTCGAACGCCCAACCACCCCGTGCTCGACGGAATTTCGACAGCGGCCTTGAGCTATTGGCTGGGCGCGGCTGGGGAATTTCTGTATGCGGCCTTCAACCGACCTACCCCGGAATTTCTGGTGGCCAAGCACGCCCTGCGGCGACCTGACTCAGGGTGTTTCCTGACCCTGGTGGATGCCGGTCGCAACGGCTATACGGGGCGAAGGACCGAATGGGGCCTTTCCCAAGCCCCCCTGGTTGAAATCCGAGGTGGGAAAGGGCGGGCGATCTTTAGCACGCTACTCTTGGGCGAAGGGCTTCAAACCTCGCCCGTCGGCCCCCCCGGCGAGCCGGGGGCCGTCTATCTGTTTCATCGCTGCCTGGCCTATCTTCAAGACCGCTCTCAGTGGGTGGGCCGCGAACCGCGCCCCCTCTATGTGGTGGGCTGCGATCTGAGCCCCTACGGGGTGAAGACGACGCCACACCCCAACGAGGCCGGGGCGATGATCGTCAACGCCGCCTCGCTCGAAGGCGACACGTTCCTTCGGGAGCGTTCCGAGGAGTGGAAGGCCTTCCTCGACCAGGGGAAAACGGTGATGTTTCACAATATTTCGACGGCTCAGGCGGAGGCCCTTTCGGCCTCGCTCGGGGTAACGCTCGAGGCGGCCCAGGATCCCGCTCTGTCGAATCCCAAAGCATGGGGCGTCCATCGGCTGGATTGGCTCTCGACCCATCCCTTGGTGGCCGGGTTAAGCCATTATGATGTCAATTTCATGGAGGTGGGTGGACTCTCCCGCCTGCTGGCCTGTCAACAGATCCTGGCTACATCCATCCGGGCGGAACCGCCGGGGATCAATTTGACCCAGCCGGGCGCCTTGGTGGTCATCCCGCACGGAAACGGCACCGTTCTGATTGATCAGGTCCTATGGGATCCTACCGACGAGACGCCTCGGCTCGGCCACCGCAGTTCGGCGGCCTGGGAATCCACCGGGCGGGATAAAGCCATGGGGAAAGGCGACCCCGTTTTCGCCAGCGCCTATATCGCGGCCCGGGCTCGCGGTTACATCTCCCAATTGCTTGCGAATCTCGGCGCCCAGCCAATCCTTTTCCCATCCTACGCGGGCGAAAGTAGTCCCACGAAGGAGACCGTTCTCCTTTTCCACTTCAATCGGAGTCCTGGGGGATTGGTGGATTCCGGCCCTTACGGGCTCGATGTCGAAACGATCCGTCCGGTGCCCCTCACGGAGGGACGGTTCGGCGAGGCGCTGAAAATGGAGCCCGATTCGCAATATTGGGTACCGGACTCCCATTACCTTCTGCACGATACGCCGACCTTCACGGTGGATTTCTGGATTCGACCGGAAGAGACCACACCATCCAATCTTCAGGTCATCCTTTTGGCCGAGGCGAATTACCCTAAGTTCGAACTGGCGCTCACCCCCAGTCGCCGCATCCGCTACCTCTGGATCAATCGGCCGGGAGGGCAAGGATCCATCGAGAGCAAGGAGAGAATACCGGCCAACGAATGGACACGGGTGACGTTGGTTCAGGATTTCGGCCATCCCAAAGAGGGGGATACCCCGAACGCCATCCGCCTCTATCTCAACGGCCAGCTCACGCTGGAGCACAAAACCGATGGATTTTACCATCCGAAGGGCAACATCGTCATCGGCGCCAGCGGACCCTGGCGATCGCGGGTCGGTTCCCTGGAAAGCTTTGCGGGGGCTTTGGATGAATTGCACATTGTGACGCGTGCCTGGACGGCTCGCGATTTTGAAGAAAACCAACTCCAATAAAAAACCTATGACCACGGCGACCGACAAACGTATTCCTCGTGTCGTGACGGAACCGCACGGCGGATGCAGCTCTCCACCACCCCTTCGGCTGACTCGCGAAAGAAAGGGGTTAGCCGTGTGGAGCGGGGAGCGACATCTCTTGACCTTTTCGACCGATCCCCGTTACCGGACCCATATTCACCCCCTGAACGCGCCCGGCACCGAGTGCCCCATGACCCGATTTCGACCCGTGGATCATCCCTGGCAGTACGGGGTGTTTGTGGGGTTGAACAAAGTCAATGGACTCGATTTCTGGTGTAGCGGCGACGCGGTATATGACCCGGCGATCCGGGGGATTATGCGCCTTCGGGAACTGGTGGACATCACGACCACCTCCGAGGGCATCGGTTTTACGGCGGTTAACGATTGGATAGGTCCCTCAGGAAAGGCGGTGCTCGAAGAACACCAACGCCTTTGGATTCCCGTTCAAATGACCGACGTCCAATATGTCGTGGATTGGGAATGGACCCTGATCGCTCGCGAGGACGATGTGGAGGTCGGGGCTTCGGCCTACGGTGGCCTGTCGGTCCGGCTGGTCGGGCGAGGGGAGACTCGTCGGCATTTGAATTCGGAACACCAGAGCGGCGATCAATGCGCCGAAGCGGCGGCCCGTTGGTGTTGCGTGGCCCAACCGGTGGATGGAGTCGGCACCTACACTCGTGAAACCGCCGCTACGTTCGCCTATGCCGGCGTAGCCGTTTTCGACCATCCCTCCAATCCCGGTTTTCCGAACCGGTGGCGGGTGGATGGCGATGGGATGATCAATCCTTGCCGGGCCTTATCCGGTCCGTGGTCGATTCCCCGCGGAACCAGAACGACTTCGCGGTACCGGTTGTTTGTGTTTCTGGGATTGCCGGACTATTCCGCCATTGAAACCGCCTATCAGCAGTGGATCTCGACGATATGAAGCCGATTGTGGTGATTCAAGATCACGAGGTGTTGCCCCGGCATTGGCCCTATACGGCCGATCGGCTGGTGGAGCGCCTCCGCGATCATTTCGACATTCGATGGATCGCTCCCGAAGAGACCGCGCGCATGGATTGGACCGGCGTCCGGGCCCTGGCGCTTTTTGAGGGCGCGCTGACCGAGGCCCTCCTGGACCGCGCCCGAGAACTCCAGGTGGTCGGCGGCATCACCGATGCGCGGGGCCCCGCCGGCTTTGCCCTCTTGGTCGCTCGCCGTATTCCCTTTGTGGATGCCACGCGCGCTTGGGCGCCCTCGGTGGCCGAGTGCGGGCTGGCCCTTGCCCTGTGCGCCCTCCGGCGGATTCCCCAATGGCATATGCGATTGATTCGGCGCGACTTCGATTGGGTTTATCCCTACGGTCAATTTTGTGATGATCCACGCTTTATCAACGGCGATCTCGGGACCAAGACGGTTGGCGTGGTCGGGTTAGGCCAGATCGGAAGCCGATTGGCCGCATGGTCCCATGCGCTCGGAGCGCGGGTTCTGGCTTACGATCCCTATGCCCCACCGGGTCGGTTCGATGACGCCCATGCCACTCCGGCGGCCATCGATGAACTGGTGTCGGCCGCCGAGGTTCTTTTTGTCGCCGTTCCGCCCACCCCCTCCGCCGTCCGCTTGATCTCCGCCGACCGAGTCCGCCGCTTGCGCCGTGGAGCCATTGTGGTGACCATCACGCGGACCGATGCGATCGACACGGAAGCTTTGCGAACCCGTGTCCTGGACGATGAGCTGGTTTGGGCCGCGGATGTCTTCGATCGTGAACCGTTGCCCGCTGATGACCCCCTCTTAGGCCGTGACAATGTCGTCCATATTCCCCATATTGCGGGACGCACACGAGATGCCAATATCCGACTGGCCGACATTCTGGCCGACGACTTTTTGCGCGTGTTGAAAGGGGAGGCCCCGAAAGCGGTGCTCTCGCCCGCGGCGGTGGCCGTCCGTACCGGCCAATTCTGCGGAGCCGAGGCTCCGGGGGAGTTCGCGGAAAGGAGGGAGGAGACCCGATGAATGGCCCCATGAATGAATCAGAGGTTCGCCTGGCCTACTTGCGTCCGGCCCAAATCCGCAAGCGCTTGAACGAGCGGCCCCTCATATACGTGCCGATCGGGCCCCTTGAATGGCATGGCCCTCATCTGCCCATGGGGGTAGACCCGATCAATGCGGAGCGCGTGGCTTGGGCCGCCTGCGCGCAAACCGGGGGCGTGGTCTGGCCAACCCTCTTTTGGGGAACGGAGCGGGAACGCCCGCCCAAGATGCTCCGCGATTTGGGCTTGGATCCGGAGGCGTACATCGTGGGCATGGACTTCCCTCGCAACTCGCTGCCGAGCGCCTATTGCCACGAAGAGACGCTGGGCTTGCTCGTGCGTGAGGTGCTCGAGCAATCGGCTCGGTTGGGGGCCCAAACGGTGCTCATCGTCAATGGGCATGGGGCCATCAACCACAACGACGTTCTCCGGCGCCTGGCCATCGAGTTTACGCGAGCCCGAGGTCTCCGAGTGGTGGTGCGAATGGCCATGCCTCAGGCGCGCCTGGATGCGGGCACCATCGCTCATGCCGGCGGCGACGAGACGAGTCTCATGATGCATTACGAGCCCCAGACCGTCTCTTTGGCAGAATTGCCGCCGCCGTCTCATCCCATTCGGTACGAGGAATACGCCATCGTGGATGGACCGGGATTCGAAGGGCGGGGCCGCCCCGACCGTACCGTCGAAGACGATCCGCGCACCCGCGCCACGGCCGAACGGGGACGCACCTTTTTCGAACAAACCGTGGTCGAAATCGTCGAAATGGTCAAAACACTCGATATCTCATAAGGAGGACATCCGATGAATCGCCGCCATACCTCGACGGATACGGAATCGCCTGTGCGGTCCCAGCCGCTTCCGTGGGAGTTGCCCGGAGCCCATTGGATGGGAGAGGAAGAGCTGGCCCTCGTTGAGAAGGTCGTCCGCGCGCGAAGCCCCTTCCGCTATTATGGGCTGGACCTTCAGCATATGGCCGACCGCTTGGAGAAAAAGTTCGCTCAGCGCCACGGCCGGAAATATGCCCTGGGAGTCAACAGCGGCACCGCCGGTCTGCACATCGCTCTGGCTGCCCTCGGCGTCGGCCCCGGCGATGAGGTGCTCCTGCCGGGTTACCTCTGGGTCAGTTGCATCAGCGCCATTGTGCGACTCGGCGCCATCCCCCGATTGGTTGATATTGACGATACGTTCTGCATGTCGCCGGAAGACCTCAGCCGTAAAATAGGCCCTCACAGCAAGGTGGTCATGCTCATTCATATGAGTGGAGCGCCCGGCCGCGTCCAGGAGATCGTCCGCCTCTGCCGACAGCACAAGCTGGCGTTGCTGGAGGATTGCGCCCAGGCCAATGGCGCCTCGTTCCGCGGACGCCCCGTGGGAACGTTCGGCGATATCGCTGTCTTCAGCTTTCAGCTCAATAAGAATATGTCCAGTGGCGAAGGGGGAATGATCATCTGCGATCGGGAAGACCTCTACAAGCGATGCTTTGCCATTCACGACCTCGGCTATGCCCGCAACGAGGCCGGCCGTCTGGATTTCCGAAACGAGCGGTATCAGATGTGGGGCGTGGGCAGCCGCATGAGCGAACTGACCGCGGCCATGGCTCTGGCGCAGTTGAACAAGCGCGATCGCATCGTGCGGGCGATGCGATCGGCCAAATGGGCGATCCGCCGACAACTCGAAAAGATTCCGCAACTGGGGTTCCGCACCATCCTCGACCCGGAGGGAGACAGTGGCCCCTTCCTGATCACCATCTACCCAGACCGCGCCACCTGCCAGGCCTTTACCGATGCGCTGAGAGCCGAAGGGATCCGGGGACCCGAAGGCAGTTATGCGTGCTTGACCATGGAGGAGTGGGGCCTCCACTGGTACTTCAACAACTTGAGCCTGGTCAACCGACGCGGCTTCACGCCCAACGGGTGGCCATGGACCGATCCGGCCAACGCCTTTGCCCAATCCTACACCTACGGGCGCGGAACGCTGCCGACCTGCGACGATCTGGCGTCCCGCTCAGCACTCCTGACGATCGCCTCCTGCCTCACCCGCCAGGATATTCGGGATATCGTGACCGCCTTCCGAAAGGTAGCCGACCGGATATGGGGCCGCTGAGCCGCCTCGGTTAGCGGGCGAATCTTCCTGCGATCGCCTCGTGTTTGCGTGAGGCGCTCAACGCTTCATGCGATGAGCTCGTTCCAGGAGACCGCGCCAACGATCGCGGCTATAGACCAACGGATTGTGAAGAGCTTTCTTCCACTCGGAGGGGGGAGTTAGGGCCACATTGAGATTCGCCAGCAGTTGGACGATGTACTCCTCCGCCCGTCGCCGGATATAGGTGTTGGAAATCGGGTCATCCCACGCCACCAGGTCCACAATAAGACGGCCGCGACCGACCGAAATGACCGCCAAGGCTCCTGGACGGGTCAACACCTGAACGTCGGGTTCCGACCCCGACACTCCGAGGCGCGCGATGGGATGGCGGGCCTTGACCAGACTTAGCCAACCCGTGTCAATCCAATCGGTTTCGAAATGGCCTATCCCCCACCGGAGCGGATGATCGGCGATCCAATCGAGACGGGTTGGATAGGGCGGTTTCCCGTCCGGACTCCCTAAGGAGACGGGCGTCAGATCCAGCTCCAGCGTCTCTGCGAGGAGACGAATCTGCTCCTCGGAAAGGCGATGGAGCAACACGTGGGCGCCCTCCCGTACCGCGGGCAACCAGTGAGCGATGGCCGCCACATAGCGCGCGCCTTCCGGCGAGCGCGCATCCACCAGCCGGCATTCGGCCTCCTCCTCACGAGAGGTCGTTTGTACGCCTAAATGCGACCAGATGGATCCGACGGCCCATGCTGGCTTCGGCCTTGAACCCACATGACGCGAACGATCGGCCAAATAGGCAAGACACTCTCGAAACAGACAGGTCGCCCCGGGCTCATCCTGCGCCATCCCCTCCGCCAACAGGAGTGTGCAGACAAGCGCCCGACCTTCCCCGTGCCGAATCTCCAACAGGGGAGCGAGCGTCATCCCCGGATGGGACTCCAGCCGGGGAACTCCTCCCAACCCCGCCTCCAGAAGGGGCAACGCGGCACCGCCCCTGGGACGAAGCAGGGGGAAGCGGGCAATCACAAAATCCGGAATATCACGATCAACCGGGGGACTGTAAAAACGGCCGGCAGCCCCGACCCAATACCGTAACGACTCCACGGGGATCGCCTGGAGTGCCGGGTGGGCCGGGGTTTTTTTGTGGGCAAGGACAATATCACGCCTGATGGTCTGCAACGGGACGCTTCCAAAACGGGAGGGCAGCGTCTCGTCTTCCAGAATCACGACCCGGCCGCCCTCCTCGACAAACCGCTCCAGCGCCCGCCATTGAAAACGCGAGGGCCGGCTCCTTCTCGGAACCACGACGAGGGTCTCCCGATTCGGAAGCCGAGCATCAACTCGGACCCCGGGGAACCGTCGCGCGCGGATAGCGTCCTGGAACGTCCCTTCCCGCGGCCAAATCACAAAGTCCGGCACAGCGGTTGATCCCTCGCGGGGAAAAACCGCCAGCGGAAGGCGATCCCGGTAGTGTTCCGTTCCCGCTTCATCCACCGCCTGCAGTTCCAAGGACCACAACGCCGGCGCTGAGCTTTCCGGCAAGGAAAACGCCAGCGTCCATCGGCGATGCTCTGTCGGGTCCATCGAAAGCCTCTCTTCTCCTTCCGCCAGCGGTTGGCCTTGCTCGTCCCGCAGGGTCCAGCGAAGCATTCCCGAAAATGGGATAAACCGATCATTCATGACCTCGAAAGCTCGTTCATAGTGTTCGCCAGCCCAGGCACTGCTGTTCCACTCCAGAGGCGCGAGCGCGATCTCGGCCATGGCCCGATTCGCCAGCTCTACCATGGAGGGGTCATAAGTGGCCGTTTGATCCTCCAGGGACCAAAAGCTGAACCGGTCGCCGTAGGGCATCACACTGCAAAAATAGGGCTGACGTCGCTGCTCCAACATCCCCATGTAGGTGCTGTACGATTGAGCCAGGCGAGTCCAGTAGCTGCGCACGTCGCCACGATGGGCGCCGTCCACATGAACATAGGCTTGATCGCCAAAGAGAACGCCCCCCATGTGAAGGTTGAATCCTTCCGCCCATTCGTCATTGGACCAGGGTCGATCGCGTCGGTATCGCCGGGCCGCGTCGTAGTGGTAGAAGGTCCAATAGTGGAAGCATTGCCATTGCCGGGCCGATTTGGGAAAGGCCGGATCGGTTTCGAATCCCCACGCATGGACGGCATCGAAAAAGTCGCTGGCTCCTCCAAGCGTGAAATCATGGCTGGAGGTGACAGGACGGGTCGGATCCACCGCCCGGGTTTGCCGGGCCATTTCGGCCAAAAACGGCCGGGAAGGGGCCCATGGGGTGGAGATCCCGTAGTCATGAAAGGTTCCTTCGTTCGCGACTGCCCAGACGACCACGCTGGGATGATGGCGGGAGTGCCGGACGTAGCGCAGCCACTGATCCTGCGCCTCGTCCCAGAAGGAACGCCGCCGTTCCCCGTAGATCGTATAGAGCAGAGGGGATTGAACGAGAAGCAGGACGCCCAACTCGTCGGCCGCATCCAGGACATATTGTTCCATCGGATCGTAATGGAGACGAACGGCATTTCCCCGCGTTCCCGCCACATTTTCTTTCAAAAGCTGCCGCGCGTCCTCCTTCGAATGAAACAGACGGCCATACCGGGTCATACTGCCCCCGCGAAGCACCAGCTTCAGACCATTGAGGAGCAGATCGGTTCCCTGAACCCGCACCTCCCGAAAGCCGAATCGAATCCAGGCGTGATCGGAAAGGGGCTCGGGGACATCTGAAGCCGGCTGCAGGCTGACACGCAGCGCGTAAAGCGTCGGATCGTGTGGCCACCAGAGGCGGGCATCGGCCCAATCGGCCTCCGCCGTGAAGAGGCGTTGGGTGTGCGCCGGTACCTCGAAGGCTATGGGAGGAAACGCAAAGGCCCGATCTCCGGTCTCCCACGCGTTTGAGGTGGATTGCGTGTCATAGACCTCGATGGTGATCTCGCCATTTTGGGAGACCGGCCAGGTGTTGACGACGGTGACCTCCACGCGAAGACGCTTTGGCGTAACGGTCGGGATCGCCATCACGTCGCCCACGTAAAGCCGCGGCTTTAACGCGAGTTCCGCTCGCTGCCAAAGTCCCACCCGGTGATGGGTATGACTCATGGAGAGCGAATCCGGCGCCGGATAGCGGTTGGTGGCCACGGTCACCCAGCTGCCCAGCCGGAGAAACAGCAGGTTGGTCCCTGGACGGACGGCCGCCGAAAGATCCATCGTCATGGGCGCATAACCACCTATCGCTTCGCCGCAGGGCTGGCCGTTGAGCCATGCTTGACAGAGGAAGCAAGCGCTTTCGATCTGTACGAGCGCGACACGGGAGGTTGCGTCAGGACCCAGATCCACCTCACGGGCCAGCCAGAACCAGGTGTTGGATCCATCCCCATAGGCCCCTGGCGTTGTGAAAACCGCCCATTCCGATGGAATAGACGGCGGGGGCGGCGACGTCGCATCCGTGGGCGCCACCCGCCACTCCCCATGTAGCGGAAGGATCGCCGATCCCTTGTCATGGAGAACGGCGCGGCTCACGGAAACCCACGCGCATAAGCCGAGTAGAACAATCCTCAACGACCGGATGGCTGTTGCCGGTGGCGTGATCCTGGGCCTCCTCATGATTGGAACCTCCTTCTTCTGGGAAGCCCTGGCGAGAGGGGCGCAGGAGAAGAAAGGCGGAATTGCGTTTTCCGACGCCATTGCGCGGGACTGACTCCGGTAGCCCTTCGAAAGGCCAAATAGAAGCGCTGGGAATAGGAAAAGCCCAAAATCTCTGAAATTTGCTGGATTTTCCAATGGGTGGTCGCCAGAAGGCGGCAGGCTTCTTCGATGCGCGCCCGATGGATCTCCTGGCGAATGGAGCGTCCCAGGACTTCTTTGAACCGCCGTTCGAGCGACCGCCGCGATACGGCGGATGCCTTGACGACATCACGCACGGAGATGTTGTCGCCAAGATGCGATCGAATGAAACGGAGGGCCTTGGCCACCCCGACATCCTCCACCGCCAACAGATTCGTCGAGTGCCGAGCCGCCACTCCCAACGGCGCAATCAGGACTGGCTGCGATGGTGGCGGTGAGCCGCTCATCAGTCGGTCCAAAAGGGCGGCTGCTTCATAGCCGATTCGCATGCTATGAACAATCACACTGCTAAGAGGCGGGCAGGCGATCTCACATAGTAATTCGTCGTTATCCACGCCGATCACGGCCACCTCATCCGGGATCCTCAATTCCGCCAAATGGCACAGCTCCGTCAGTTCCCAGGCTAAATGGTCGGTGACGGCAAAAAGGCCCACGGGCTTGGGTAGCGATTGGACCCACGCCATCAAGTGAGGGTCGGGACGGCCTTCGTGGACCAGTTCTGGCGGATTGATGGGCCAACGGAAGCGTTCACAACCATAACCATGGCTTGCCAGATGGCGTTCGAATGCGGTTTGACGGTTTATCGAATAGCCGGGGATGGGATAGCCATAGCAGGCAAAAGAACGCAACCCAAGGCCTAAGAGATGTTCGGCCGCCAAGCGGCCAATGGCCTCATCGTCCGGGCAAACCACCGCTACACCCTCCTCAAGCCAGTTGTTGGTGAGGGAAACGGTGGGAATGGGGTGTCCCACAAAGGACCAAATCCGGCGGAGATGGCCCTCATCGTAAGGCAAGATAAGAAGACCATCAGGAACCCAGGCCGTATGAAGAGGACGCGGGCAGTCCCATGGCCAAAGCCGCAAGATCCATCGGCTCGAGGATTCCTTCGCATACGCATGGGCTCCCCGCAACGCCGCTCGAATATAGCCACCTGCGCCTAACAGATTGGTGGCAACAAGGAGCGGTTTTTTTCTTCGGATCAGGCTCATCCCATGCCCTTGACGCGACGTTCGACCGTGACCCGGGCCGTGGGGCCAAGCCGATCGAAGGCACAGACCACTCGGGCTTCCAGTCGGTTGACCCCCGCGTGGAGCGGCCAAAAGAGAGTGGCCGACCAAATCCCATCGTGATGCCCTGCGCCAGTGACCCGTTGCCAATCCGTGACTCGGCCGCCACTCTCGTACCGCACGAGGAACGACGAAAACCACGGCGCAAACGTGATCAATTCCACGTCCGTGCCGCTCTCTCCGGATGCGGCACTCAGGGCCACGAACCGCTCCTCGATCAGAGGAAGCCGAATCTCGACCTGGTTCATGGGGAAGGAGGTGTCCAGGGGATCGTTTGTCACCACATAGTGAAGATGAGGATAAAAGTAGGGCTTCCAAGGCGCGTGGTCCGGCCAGTAGACCAGGTGAGTTGTTCCTCTCTCCTCTCCGTTCCGGACCGCATTATCCTGGAAGTCCACCCGGCAGTGATCGTTGTCGAGGTCATAGCCCAGCATTTGAAACTGTTCCGCATGATCCTCCCGCCAGAGCGACAACCCCGTCACCGCCAACCACGCCTCGATTTGGGCGTCGTCAAAGTGGCGGCGTTTCGGTCGGATTCCGTTCAGAAGTGCCTGGTGAAGCTCCAGGGCGGAAAGTCGTCGCCCTTCATGTTCATAAAAGATTAAGAGTTCAGGATCCACAAGCACCCATTGCCCCAACGAATCCAGCCAGACCTCCGCCATGGCGTGATTCCAGACACCACCGACTGAATCGGCCAGCCGGATTCCCGTCGCTGTAACCCCCATGCACCGACTAAGTATGCCAAAGGAAGCCAGGGCATCTACAAAGAGTCGGCTGAAGGCGCCACAGGCAAATCCCCGACATCCTTGATCAACTGCCTGAAGCAGTGCCGGGCCGCTCCGACCTTGTCCCGGGGAGACCATGAGCCCCTCTCGGCGATCCATCGGAATCCGGCGATTGACCCAGCACGCCAGCCGAGCGACCGTCTCCCAATCACTCGGCTGAGATCCAACCACCTCGTCCAGCCGTTCCTGGCGACGCATGGCCGTCAGGTCGGGATGAGCAGGATTTGAAAAGCGGAAGGGAAAACGTGGTTTCCAAACTCGCGGACTTTGTAGCGAGGTTATGACCACGTGTTTCACACCTTCTCTCATGGGCCTTTTCCTCTTCCCGGTTTGAGAAAACTGTGCCATTTTAGTTTTTCCTCCCTTACTTCGCAACGATTATCCAGGGGGGGGATCCCTTCGCTCCATCGTAGGAAGCGATCATTTCGGGGGTGAAAATGGGCCTCTAAGCCTTCGTTTTAGCCATCTTTTTTATGTAACCCATTGAATATCAATAGGTTATCATAGATAAACCGCAAAAGGTCCAAAAGGTTACAGGATGCGCAAAAAAGGAAAAAAAATGCGCAAAAAGACCATAGTTTCATGGGAGGCCATAGACGATAATAGTTCATGACAGACAAAGGAGGGTCGGGACTATGAAGAGCAAATGCATGAAGCTCAGTGACGGGATGAAGGCGCTTTTACTCTCGGCAGCCCTGCTCGGGGGATCGTTAGGGACCGTCAGTGCTGGACTGGTCGGCAAATGGACCTTTACCAACGGCAGTTTGGCCGATGAGACGGGCAACTTCCCGAACGATCTGATCCTAAGCAACGGGTGTCAGGTCGTGGATTCCGCGCTGGTGGTCGCGCCTAACCAATACGCCTATACGATGGGCTACAACGGCCCGACGGTAACGAACAAAACTCTTGTGGCCTGGGCCTACATGGACAGCCTGACAACATACGGCGGCTCGCTGATCAGCTTCCTGAAAGGCGGGACCTGGAATCCCGTGTTTGACGGCATCGTGTACGGCGAGAGGACAGCCAAACAATGGATGGCGGGAAGCGATGGCTGGAGTCGGTCGCCGGTCAACAACGGCGGGGCGCTGGAGACCAACGGCCCGAACTCGTTGATCCAGATGGCGATTGTGTATGAATCGACCAACATTACAATTTACAGGAATGGCGATCTCTACGCGAGCTATTCGACGAACACGACACCCCAAATCTATCCGCCAGCCACAAACACCTGGGCCTGCTTCGGTATGCGGCTGTTTTACACGAACCAGCCGTACGGCTGGATTTACGCGCGGATCACCGAGGCGCGGATTTACGACGAGGCTCTGACGCAAGCACAGATCGCGGCCCTGACGCCGGAGCCGGATCCTTATGTCCCCGTCAGTACGAACGCGCTCGTCGGCAAATGGAACTTTACGGGCGGCAGCCTGAAAGATGAGATGGGAAACTTCTCGGATCTGACTCTCTACGGTGGCTGTTATGTCACCAACCATGCGCTTAAGGTTTATAGCAATAAGTATGCCGTGTCGTGGCAATACAACGGACCGGTCATAACAACCAAAACCCTCGTGGCTTGGGCCTACATGGACAGCCTGACTGTCAAAGATGGTTCGCTGCTTTCGATCTTCACCAACGGAACTTATGATCCTGTCTTCGACGGTATCGTTTACGGGGAGTTTAGTGAGTACCCCAAGCGGTGGATTGCAGGGAGCGATTATCACAAGCGGACGCAGTATCCGCCCGACGGGACCGATGAAACGGCCGATCCCGACACGCTAATCCAGATGGCGATTGTTTATGACGCGGCAAATAATATCAGGATCTATCGAAACGGAGAGTTGTACAGTAGTTATAATAAGGGATCACTCCAAACCTATTCGGCGGGCGTCAGCAATGGGGTCTGTTTCGGCATTCGGCTTTATTTTAAGCACATCCCCCAAGGCTGGGTTTCAGCCCGGATCACAGAGGCGCGGATTTACAGAGAGGCGCTATCGAGATTGCAGATCCAAGGCTTGAAGCCGGACCTGGATGGACGTCGTGGGACGCTGATCCTGGTCCGGTAACGGGCTTCGGCCGCTCGCCGGCCTGCCGGTACGGTCGAAGAACTCGAATTCAAGCTGTTGGCGTCTTGCTGTCCGAAAAGCAGCGAGACGCATTCTTTTAAAACTCGGATAAAACACGGAGATCATTCCCTATGAGATACCCCAAGTGGCCGGAGTTCCAAAAATTGGTCGAGCGTCTGATTCTAGAAGCCCAACTAAAGGCTGAATATGGCGCCAAGGGAATTTCCGGTCCTCTTGCCCGAGCGGAACGGGAGCTGCGCGCGGCGGTGCGCGCCGTCCAGATCCTCCCGATAGATAAAGCCTTGGCCAAGCGGGAACCGAACGACCTGGAGACCATCCGTGCGCTTCGGCCGAAAGGACCCCGGAGGATCTGGTCGGATGTGCGCCCTGATGCCTATCGTGACCGGCTGGCGGGGGCGCTGCTCGCTCGGATGGCCGGCTGCACCCTGGGCGCTCCGGTGGAGAATTGGCCCATTGCCAAAATGCAGGCGTTAGCGGAAGAAAACGGAGATGATTTTCCGCCGACCGACTATTGGAGTTATGTTCCCGATCCAAAAGAAAAGCGCTATAACATGAGCATGCGGGAGGAGTACACCCGCAAAAAGCTGCATGGCGTGCCCGTGGACGATGACACCATCTACACCCTCTTGGGGCTGTTAATCGCCGAGGAACATGGTCCGAACTTCACCACGGCCAATGTTGGCGCCTCCTGGCTGAAATATCTTCCATATGCCTGTACGGCGGAACATGTCGCCCTCGAGAATTTGAAAAAAGGAGTTCCTGCCGAGCAGGCTGGCGCCCGGGATAATCCCTACTGCGAATGGATCGGGGCAGACATCCGGGCCGATCCCTGGGGCTACATGGCCCCCGGCTGGCCAGAGCAAGCCGCTACCATGGCTTACCGAGATGCCTTCTTGAGTCACCGACGGCAGGGTATCTATGGGGCCATGTTTTTCGCGGCCGCCATCGCCGCCGCCTTCACGGTGGATGATCCGGTTGAGGCGCTGCGCATTGGACTGACTGAGATTCCGGCACAATGCGCCTTGAGTCAAGCTATCCGATGGGCGCTCCAGATAGCGCCGGAGATCAAGGACTACAAGCAAGCCAGGGCAGCCGTGGATGAACGGTTCAAAGGCATGCATTGCGTCCACACGATCAACAATGCCTGTCTGACCGTCTTTGGCATTGCGATCGGCAAAACCGACATTACCCGCGTCCTAGGTGAGACGGTGGCCATGGGACTCGACAACGACTGCACGGCCGCGACGGCCGGCAGCATCGTCGGGGCGGTCGTTGGCCAACGCCGCATTCCAGCCCGGTGGTACAAGCGGTTTGACGACACCATTCATTCCTATCTGATCGGTCACGAACGCTTTTCGATTCAAGATGTTCTACGCCGGTTCGAGGCGCAGGCCCAACGGGTGCATAGCAACACGATGGTCATTAATGGCCAGAGGAGGACGCTTTCGTCCGTTGGCAAAGGATCCTCGAAGAGGTGAGGAGGGTGAGGGCGAGGACGAGGACGAGAACGAGGACGAGGAGGAGGGGGAGGGGGAGTCGAAGAGCATCATGACTGACAAAGAAAACGCGTTGCGCATCATTCGTTTTGACCACCCGGAGCGGGTGATGGAGGGAGCACCTTCCCACTACATGGCATACCGGGGATGCAATCACGAAGGGTATGAAGGAGGCGGGCATCATTTGCCGGTGGGATCGGTATGGAGGGATATCTGGGGTACCGAATGGCATCGGGAGCATGAAGGTGTAATGGGTTTCCCGAGGCATGGCCCGCTCGAGGAGCTGCCGGAGGCTCTCCACGGCTATTCCTGGCCAGATCCCAACGACGAGCGATTGGTGAGCCAGATCTATCAGCAGGCCCAAGGCTGGAAGCGGGAGGAAACCTTTCTCTACGGATCCCACCGCGATACGTTGTGGGAGAAGTGCTACATGCTGGTCGGAATGGAAAACGCCATGTGCTACTTCCATTCGGAGCCCGAGGCCATGCGCGAAGTTCTGCACCGGATCATGGATTTTCAATTGGGCATTGCGCAGCACTACCTGAAGCTCGGCGTTGAAATGGTCGGAATGTCGGATGATCTGGGCACTCAAAGTGGGCTTCTCCTCTCCCCCGACATTATTCACAACTTCCTGGTGCCTGAGTATCGGCGACTCTTCACCCTGTACAAGGCCCATAAGGTTTTGATCAACTTTCACAGTTGCGGTCACATCGAGCCTATTCTGGATGTATTCATGGATCTTGGAGTGGATATTCTCAACCCCGTTCAGGCCACGGCGAATAACCTGGAGGAAGTGCGCCGCAAGACTCAGGGGCGTATGACACTCCAAGGCGGCATCAGTTCCGGACTCATTGCCAAAGGGCCTCCCTCAGCTATCCGTCGGGAAGTCCGACGCCGCCTCTGGCAACTGGGCCGTCAGGGTGGGGGATATTTCTGCTCTCCCGACCAGGGTATGCCTTGGCCAGAAGAACATTTTCAAGCCTTCCGGCAGGCGGTGATCGAATTCGGTCGGTATCCTCTTCAGGAGCCGCCGTCCGAGGATGAACCGGTGTGACGTCCTGTAGGAAATTGAGCTGGAGACTTCCCCATGTTTCGATCGAGAGCGACCAAACTCCTGTCCGTGTTCTCGCTATTAACAGCACCATGGGTTGGGGCACAAACGAAGGAACCTGCTATGCACCTGATCGAAGTTCGCCGGATTTGGGATCAAGCGCCGCATAACGCCTTTACGGCGCTCATTCGCTTCCGCGGGCAGTGGTATTGCGCCTTTCGGGAAGGGCGCGCCCATGACTCCGAGGACGGCAAACTGCGGGTGATCCGCTCGCAGGACGGCGACGCATGGGCTTCCGTGGCCCTGCTCGCATGGGAGGGGGGCGATGTGCGCGATGCCAAGCTTTCCCTGACCCCCGACGGACAACTCATGCTCAACGGCGCCGTCTACTTTGAGAACCCGACTGACGGACACAAACTCCGCTCCGTCACGTGGCTCTCTTTGGATGGCGAAAAATGGGACGGCCCCTTTTCTTGTCCCACCGGCCTGGGCACATGGCGCTGGAGCGTCACGTGGCATAAAGGGATGGCTTATAGTTTTGGGTACAGTGGGAACATGGGGAAGGACCCCCAGGGATGCCTGTACCGATCCAAAGACGGCAAAACGTGGGAAGTGGTGAAAAAGGATGTCTACCCCGACGCCGCCTCTTTTGGGAATGAAACCTCGCTGGTGTTTTTGGAGGACGACACCGCCTATTGCCTTCTGCGGAGGGATGAGGGCAGTTGCACGGCGCTTTTGGGCGTTTCCCGTCCGCCTTACACGGAATGGACATGGAACGACGTGGGGGTCCGCATCGGAGGCCCTGTCATGATCCCATGGGGCCAGGACCGCTTCTTGGCCGCAGTTCGTCTTTACGATGGGACAATACGCACGTCGCTATGTTGGATTGACCGCCAAAAGAATACCTTGACCGAAGCCTTGAAACTGCCCTCTGGCGGCGATACCAGCTACGCCGGCCTCGTGATGCACGAGGGGGTGCTCTGGGTCAGTTATTATTCTTCTCACGAAGACAAAACAGCCATTTACCTGGCCAAGGTTAAGGTAGACCAATGAATGAAGAAGCCCGTTCTCGTCAGCCGAAGGGGCTTTCAGACAATTACGATTCGGAAGGATCAAACGGCCTCGAAAGATCGAGGCACTAAAGAAGGGGCAGGAACATGCGAAAGGGTATGATGACGACCGGTATACGTGCAGGCATGACGATGGGCATACTGCTTTTTCACGCTCGCGCGCAGGAAGAAAAACCGGCGACGGTTCCGTCGGGCGGCGAAAAGGAAGCCGTTCAGGCGGCCGATCTGTTTTACTATCCCAAGGACCCGCGGACGGGAACGATGTGGGACACGTGGCTCTATTTCCACAAAGGGACTTATTACTTGTACTATCTGGCGCGCGCGGGCTCGAATTGGGATAACATCTCGTTGGCCACTTCCGCGGATGGGGTCCACTGGAAAGAGCATGGGCCGATCCTGACCAAACGGGAGAAGGTCACATGGATGGGTACCGGCTCCACCTGGAAATCCCCGAACTTCGAGCGGGACGGCAAATGGTTTATGAACTACTCGGAGTGGACCGGTCCGCGTCAGACGATCTTCTTTGCGGAGTCCACGAACTTGGTGGATTGGACGCCTCTCGGGGATGAATTTGAGTTTGTCCAGGACGAGCGGTGGTATAAGCCGGACGGGCGCTGGGATTGCATCTGGACGCTTCCGCGGCCGGAAGGCGGTTTTTATGGGTATTGGACGGCCACGCCGAAGGCGCGGGGCGTTTTCGGGTTCGGGCAGAGCGTGGACGGGGTTCGGTGGGAGGCGTTGGAACCGCCCGAAACGCCTGGCGTGCCGGAAGGTGAAGTCGGCGCGATCGAACGCATCGGTAATAGATATTATATGCTTTTTGGTGTCTACCATCAGAATATGACCATGATGACTCTTGTGGCCGATCGGCCGGAGGGGCCTTTTTCCCCCGCGCCGAAAAATCGCATTCTCCTGACGGGAGGAGACACCTATTTTGCCCGCTTTTTTCAGTCACCGGACGGACTGTTGGTCAACCATCATTCGTGTGCAGGGGTGATCTATTTCGGCACGCTTAAGACGGCCTTGGTGGATGCCGAAGGGACGCTTCGGCTGGGGTGGTGGCGCGGGAACGAAGCCTTTAAACAGGGGCGGACCGAGGTGCCACTGGAAGCGGAGGCATCGGAATCGTTGGCGCCGTTGGCCTTTCTGAAACCTTCTTTGGATTTCAAGAAGGGGGTGATTTTAGAGGGTCGGCTGCCGATCCCGCAAGGAGAGGGCGAACCGCCGGTCGGTCTCTTTCTCGAAGCGCCCGGATCCGAACAGGGCACGGCGATTCGGATCGGAGCGTCCGGCGTCACCCAATTTGGTAAATGCAAAGCGGATGGGTCTGAGTTCGAGGTGGCCAAGACCGTCAACCGGGAATGGTCCTTTGGGACGACGGCGCGGTTCCGTCTTCTGTGGCAAGGATTCCTCCTGGAGTTCTATCTGGACGATCTGCTCATCGAGGTGTATCGCCTGCCGTTGCCGACGACCGGGAGAATCGGCGTTTGGAGCGGCGCGGGCCGGCCGAACGTCGAAACATGGCGCGCGTGGGGAACCAAGCTGGACGAATAGGGCGTTAGGGCCTGATCTGCCGGGAACCGTGATGAAAACCAAGGTTGTGTGAGTGAGTGTGGGAGTGCGTGAGTAGGCCAGGAACAACATCTCCCCCCACCCACTCACCCACTCACCCACTCCCACACTCCCATACTCGTGTTGTAAGCAGCGCTCGAATAGGGAAATCCGATGCGAAGCAATGATACAAAAGAGAGGCTAACGGCGGACCTTTTCTACTGTCCCAAGGATCCGCGGACGGGAGCGATGGGGGACACGTGGCTCTATTTCCACGAGGGGACTTATTACTTGTACTATCTGGCGCGCGCGGGCTCGAATTGGGATAACATCTCGTTGGCCACTTCCGCGGATGGGGTCCACTGGAAAGAGCGTGGGCCGATCCTGACTAAACGGGAGAAGGTCACATGGATGGGTACCGGCTCCACCTGGAAATCCCCGAACTTCGAGCGGGACGGCAAATGGTTTATGAACTACTCGGAGTGGACCGGTCCGCGTCAGACGATCTTCTTTGCGGAGTCCACGAACTTGGTGGATTGGACGCCTCTCGGGGATGAATTTGAGTTTGTCCAGGACGAGCGGTGGTATAAGCCGGACGGGCGCTGGGATTGCATCTGGACGCTTCCGCGGCCGGAAGGCGGTTTTTATGGGTATTGGACGGCCACGCCGAAGGCGCGGGGCGTTTTCGGGTTCGGGCAGAGCGTGGACGGGGTTCGGTGGGAGGCGTTGGAACCGCCCGAAACGCCTGGCGTGCCGGAAGGTGAAGTCGGCGCG
>Ga0209101_1000227_pt1 | contig 48206 bp, 62 predicted proteins | sample ConPoolayeCmetaG_FD_185481 | JGI IMG/M metagenome (GOLD analysis project Ga0209101, IMG submission 185481) | Hot spring microbial mat communities from California, USA to study Microbial Dark Matter (Phase II) - Cone Pool mat layer C metaG... ... | reverse complement strand
TTGTTTTTGTAGCATCAATATCAATGATAAAACACCAAATAATTTTTTTAATCTTAAAATTACTTAATTTGGTTGATTTAACAAACATTTTAATTAGTATAACAGATGTTATTCTAGTCTAGTGCCTTTTAAATTTTTAATTGTCATTTTTAATTTTTATTTTTTAACTTTTAATTTTGATTACATCACATCAGAAATCTTGCCAAGTTATACATCATATGTTAGATGTTAGTTTATTTGTGCTCTCAGCGGGATTCGAACCCGCGATTTACAGGTTGAGAACCTGTCGTCCTAGACCACTAGACGATGAGAGCGTTTTATAAAAATTTGACTTTTAATTATATTTGATATTATAATTATATAATATTTTTAAAGTTTTCCCTCATTAAGAGGGTTTTTTTATTAATAAATAATATGAACAATGTCTCTCTAACAAAAGATGGTTATCAAAAAATAAAAAAAGAATTAGACCAACTAAAAAATCAAAAACAGCCAAAGGCCGTTGAAAGATTACAAAAAGCCCGCAGTATGGGCGATCTTTCCGAAAACAGCGAGTATACCGCGGCCAAAGAAGATTTAGAATTTATCCAACACCGCATCCAAGAATTAGAAGAAGTGATTAAAAATGCTAAAATCATCGAACAAACTACCGCTGATGAAGTAGTTGAATTAGGAGAAACCGTTATTTTGCAAAAAAATGGTGAAACCATAGTTTATACTATCGTCGGCGAATACGAAGCCGATCCTTTGTCTGGTAAAATCTCCTCAACCTCTCCAATTGGTCAGGCTTTAATTGGAAAAAAAATCGGTGACTGGGTTGAGGTGGATGTCCCGGCTGGAAAGATAAAGTATAAGATTGTTAAAATTAAATAAACTCTTCTTAAAACTAAAAATCTGCTAAAATTAAAAGAAATAATAGAGTTATTAGTTATTAATTATTAAGACTTGTCATCCCGAATTTATTTCGGGATCTCAAAAAAGATGCTGGAACCTACCTGCCGGCAAGCATGACAAGTTCAGCATGACATTTTTACAACTATGAACAACAAAATCACTATTGATGATTTTATAAAAATTGATATGCGGGTGGGAAAAGTTATCTCAGTTGAAAAAATCCCAAATCGCGACAAACTTTATAAACTTCAGGTTGATATTGGTGAAGAAATCCCAAGACAGATTATCACCGGACTTGTTCCCTATTACTCTCAAGAAGAACTTTTAGGAAAATATGTTGTTATTTTATCAAATTTAGAACCAGCTAAATTTGCTGGCGAGATCTCAGACGGGATGATTTTGGCGGCAGAAAGTGAAGACCATTCAAAATGCGTTGTTTTAACAGTTGATAAAAAGATTGAGGTTGGGACTAAAATTAGTTAAATAAAAACTAAAAATGAAAAAATAAAAATGACAAATAAAAATTAAAAATTTTTTAATTTATTTCTTTTTGTATTTTTTCATTGTCATTTTTCATTTTTATATTTTATTTTTTATTTTTATATGATCTGGGTTGATCGCTTAGCACAAAAAATAAAACAAAAAAACTCAAAAAAAGAATGGGTTGATGATATGAAAACCCCATCAGGTAGAATCCACGTTGGATCACTTCGTGGTGTTATTATTCACGACTTAGTTTATAAAGCATTAAAAGAAGTTGGAGTAGGAGTAGATGTTAATTTCTCTTATGTTTTTAATGATATGGATCCAATGGATGGTTTACCGGTTTACCTAGATAAAGAAAAATATCTTCACCATATGGGCAAACCTCTTTATAAAATACCATCCCCTGATCCAAAATATGAAAATTATGCGCAGTATTTTGCTCAAGAGTTTATTGAAGTGTTTAATAAACTTAACTGTCAACCAATAATCATCCATTCATCAAAGATTTATCAGGAAGGAAAAATGAACCAAGTAATTAAAAAAATTTTAGATAACGTAGAAAAAATAAGAGAAATTTATAAAAAAGTAACCAAAACCCCTATCTCAAAAAATTGGTTTCCTTACAATCCTATTTGTCAAAAATGTGGAAAAGTTGGCACCACCGATGTCTACAAATGGGATGGAAAATATGTTTATTATCGATGCCTTCCTTATAAAGTCGAATGGGCAAAGGGTTGTGGTTATGAGGGAAAAATTGAGCCAATAGGAGACAATGGAAAACTTGTTTGGAAAGTTGATTGGTCAGCCCATTGGAAAACCATTGGAATTACCATTGAATCTTCAGGAAAAGATCATATGTCTTCCGGCGGCTCATATGATACTGCCTCTCATATAGTCAAAGAAGTTCTAAACTATAATCCACCTGAAGCCTTTGGCGGCTATGAATGGTTCACAATAGGCGGAAGAAAAATGTCCTCATCAAAAGGGGTTGGCTCATCAGCCAAAGAAGTTTCAGAAATTTTGCCACCTCAAGTTTTCCGCTTTTTATTTGTCAGAACACCAATTACTACCCACATCGATTTTAATCCTAACAAAGAAACTCTTTTTAATCTTTTTGATGAATACGATCGCTGTTTTTCTGCTTATTTTGATAAACAAGAAGGAAAAATTCCTCAAGGAAAACAAAAAGAAGTATTAACTGATTTTGCTCGGATTATCGAACTTTCAAAAATCTCTGATTTACCCAAAAAAAGACTTTACTTTCCTCGCTTTCGAACTATCTATAATTTACTGCTTCAGAAAAAAGATAATCTTGTTTCTTTTTTTGAAGGGCTTAAAAAAGATAAGTTAACCAAAGAGGAAAAAGCAATTTTAGAAGAACGGATTTTTTACGCTAAAAAATTAATGGAAAGAGAGAAAGAAACATTGATAAAAAATAATTCTCCCCAAACAACTAATTTTACCTTAAATGATAATCAAAAAAAATTTTTAAAAACATTAAAAGAAAATTTAGAAAAATTAGACATATTTGAAAAAGAAAAAATTCAGCAAGTATTATCGCAAACTTTAAAACAAACAGGTGTCTCTCCAAAAGAGGCTTTTCAAGGATTTTATCTTACTTTAACTGGTAAACCTTTTGGGCCAAAAGCGGCTGATTTGATTATTGATTTCGGGATAAATGGAGTAATAAAAATTCTTCAAAATGTTAAATAAAAAGGTATCTTTGAACAACGTTTTTTGGTCATCGTGGCGGATTGAGTAAAAAAGAAATGGAGATACCGCTAATAACTTTATTCTTTTCCTGAAAAAAATAATTAAAATCGATGAGAATTATATTCTCCTCCCAAACACCAATCAACAATATTAGCTAATCTTCTTACTGATTCTCTCGCAAATTCTTCATTTTCAGGAATTTTTTTCCAGTCTAAAATTCTGCCAGAAAACCAAAGATGCATAGCTCTCTGCGTCACCTGCGATCTCATTTGTCCATTTGAATCTTCTATATATAAAGCCCAAGGTCCTTGTTCAACATATAAGTAAGGATGGCTATTAAAACTGTGATGAAGATTTGATAAAAAATCATAATTTGGTGCTGGTAAAACTATGTGCGGATAAATTTCATCTTGCCCTAAACCTCCAGAGACTATATCACTTATATAAGAGATGATATCAAACCCTTCTAACCCACTAATTGCATGAAAATGGGCATGATAGACCGATTGATGATTGTTTCCTTCTCTTATTCCACCATGTTCAAAAATGACTAATGATCCAAATTTTTGCTCAAGCTGATAAACTAATCTACCCAATTCGTCAACTACTAAAGGATTGCCACCAAATTGAGCAAAGTTATGAACATGAGTTTTGGGAAAAACTAAAAGATGCCGCCCGTCAGGATTTGCGGGTAAAATATCAGGCTTAACTTGAAAATTATCTGTTTCTAAAATTGGAAATTTATGCAATATATCTCTTCCATATTTTTCAAAATAACCAAATTGATTATCATCTACTCCAATATTACAGAATCGACATTCATCTTTCTTTTCCATAATTTAAATAATTCTTTTTAACTTTTAATAAAATTTTTTTTAAATTAGCACTTCTTTTTATTCCATTTGTAGGTTGATTTAATAGTAAGGCATAATAATAATGAAAAAATCCAGGAATTATTTTTTTTATTGGTTGATAATATATTTTTTTATTATTAACCTCATAATATAGGTAAGGAACTTTGGTAATTTTGGTAGCTTTTGCTACTTTTTTAATTTGTTTTGTAATTAAAATATCTGTTGGTAAAAGATGAAGATGAGCATGAAAAACAGTTTGACCAGCGATCCCATGCTCAAAAATCACTGGTTTTTGATAATATTTTGTTAAAAAATCAACCACTTTGTTCTTAAACAAATTAAATTCTTCAATTAAGTTTTTATCTAAACTTAGATAACAATCAAAATGTTTTTTTGGTATTAAAAGAAGATGTCCTTCCATCAAAGGAAAACCATCATGAAGAAGATAAAAATTTTTTGATTCATCGATGATTTGACTTTTTAGTTTTTCTTCAATTTGACAAAAAATATCCATAAAAAAACAAAAAATCCCGCCGTTTTCGGCGGGACACATTATGTTTCTTTAAAAAATAAACTTTTAATCTTAAAATTATTCATCATTTTAAAAAAACCGCTCGAAAAATCGGGCGGAAAGAATAAAAAAATTTATTTAACTAATTCTATATAAAATATTAATTTAAAAATTTTAAAATTTCAATAGATATTTTTATATCAAAATAAATCACCAGGTGTCGAATGGTATCTTATATAATTTTATTGTCTCTCACTTTATAAATCGTGAAGGTCGGATTTATATAATTGTCATTCCTGATTTAATCAGGAATCTATATAATCTTACCTCTTTATTTTATATTCTTTCGTTGTGTGATTGTATAGATTCCTGCTTTCGCAGGAATGACAGTTAACAATAATTTAACAAAATACACTCTTTTGTCATTCCTGGCTTTGACCAGAAATCTATATAATTTTTAATCTTTTTTTTAATTTCTATTAAGGTAAAATTTTTATAGATTCTGTTTTCGCCAGGTACAGAACTGTAACTTGGCTTTCGCAGAAATGGCAGAGAAAAAGTTATAAACTTAAATTAGTTTGATATATAAATTAAACTTAATGAGAAAAATCTTAATTGCCACCACCAATAAAGCCAAACTAAAAGAGATAAAAATTGGCTTAAAACCACTTTTAAAACAAAAAATAAAACTTCTGACATTAACCGACGTTGGAGTAGAGAAAAAACCAGAGGAGTCTGGCAAAACATTTTGTGAAAACGCTAAAATCAAAGCTGAATTTTACGCTAAAAAAACAAATCTTCCTACTTTAGCTGATGATGGGGGTTTAATAATTCCCTATTTAAACAATGAACCTGGTATTAGATCTCGCCGCTGGCTTGGACATAAAGCAACTGATGAAGAGTTAATAAACTATACTCTTGAAAGATTAAAAAATGTCCCTGAAAAAAATCGAGTTGCTTATCTTCAAGTCTGCCTTTGTTTTTTTAATCCAAAAACTCAAGAAATATTTTTTGAAGAAGAAAGTATCGAAGGGTTTATTGCTAAAAAACCAAGTAATAAAGCTACCTTTGGCTATCCTTTTCGAGCCTTGTTTATCGTTAAAAAATTTAATAAATACTATGACGACTTAACTGAAAAAGAACACCAGCAAATCAATCACCGCTTTATTGCTCTAAAAAGATTAATAAAACAAATTAATATCTGATAAAATAATATTATATGCTTGACTTAAATTTTATCCGTCAAAATAAAGAAAAAGTTTTGCAAGCCGCCAAAAATAAAAATCGAGAAGTTGATTTAGACACAATCATTGAATTAGACGAAAAAAGACGCCAACTTATTAATCAGATTCAAATTTTGCGAGAACAAAGAAATAAAATCGCCAAAAGCAAACCCACGAAAGAAATAATCGAAGAAGGAAAAAATATAAAACAAAAACTACAAAAATTAGAAAAAGAACTAATCACCATTGAAAACGAGCTTAAAAAACTTTTATCTTTTATTCCCAATATCCCTCTTGATGAAGTCCCCGTTGGTAAAGATGCTACTTCAAATAAGGTAGTCAAAACTTGGGAACAGATTCCAAAATTTGACTTTCCTGTTAAATCTCATATTGATCTGGCAACTAGCTTAGATATTGTTGATTTTGAACGAGGTGCAAAGGTCTCTGGATTTCGCGGTTATTTTTTAAAAAATCAAGGAGCTGTTCTTCATCTTTCATTACTTTTTTATGTTTTTCAAAAATTAGTCAAAAAAAGCTATATGCCAATAATTGCTCCAGCAATAGTAAAAAGTCTTGCTCTTTTTGGCTGCGGTCAGTTTCCATGGGGCAAACAAGATACTTATCAATTAAACGATGATGATGCCTATTTGGCTGGCACAGCTGAACAACCAGTGACTTCCTACTTTAGTGGAGAAATTTTAAACGAAAAAGAACTACCAAAAAAATTTGTTGCTATTTCTCCTTGTTTTCGTAAAGAAGCCGGCGCTTATGGAAAAGATACTCGTGGACTTTATCGTCTTCATGAGTTTTGGAAGGTAGAACAGGTAATTATTGCCAAAAACAATTTAGAAGAGGCAAGAAAACTTCATGAAGAACTTCAAAGAAACAGTGAAGAGATTTTGGAAGAATTAGAACTTCCCTACCGCCGAGTAATCCTATCAACCGGTGAAATGGGTGAACCACAGATTTTTAAATATGATACTGAAGTTTGGATGCCATATCGAAAAAATTATGGCGAAACAATGTCCAACTCTATTATGGGTGATTTTCAAGCTCGAAGACTAAATATTAAATATCGAAAAAAAGATGGCAGTAAAGAGTATTGCTATACCTTAAACAATACCGCCATTGCCTCACCTCGAATTTTAATTGCTATTTTAGAAAACTATCAGCAAAAAGACGGTAGTATCAAAATTCCAAAAATTCTTCAACCATTAACCGGATTTGAGGAAATAAAAAAAGTTAAACATTAAACGTTAAACAGATTTAATATCTCAAATATCAAAAATCAAAATGCAAAATAACATAGTAAAAATGAATAAAGATAAAAAGTAAAATTTTAAATTTTAAATTTTTAGACTAATTTTTAATTTAAAAAGATTTTGAATTTTGATATGTCACCTTGCCTGCCGGCAGGCAGGTTTTGATATTTGATATATGATATTTGTTTTTTATTTTTTTAAGGTGTTAGTGTTAGATGATTTTTAACGTTACACGTTATACGTTACACGTTTTACGTTTAATATTAGACGACTACGGGGTTGGGGTTGGTGTAATAAGAGCTTGGCAGTTTACTTTATTCTCAGTTCCTGAAATAAAATACTCTTTTCTCCCAAAATAACAAATCTTTTCAACAACATTGTCTGGCTTCTGATACCAATTATTACTACCATAATTTTTTAAAAGATAACTCATCATTCGATTCCAGATAGGTGCCGCCCCGGTAATACCAGAAGTTAAATACGGATTCATCGGTGAATTATCATTATTTCCCACCCAAACCGCCACTAAAAAATCAGGTGTATAACCAATTGTCCAGTTATCTTTCTTTTCATCAGTGGTACCAGTCTTTACCGCTACTTGATAACCCGGAATTTCCAAAGCCGAACCACTCCCAAACGCCCAACGTCGAGCAAAGTTATCCGATAAAATATCAGAAATAATAAATGCGACCGCCGAATCTAAAACCCTTTCCTCCTCTACTTTTATCTCTTTAAGAACATTACCAATAGTATTTTCTATCTTTAAATAACTATTTAAACTAACCTTCTTACCACTATTTGCCAAAACCCCAAAGGCAACCGCTAAATCAACCATTTTCACCTCTCCTCCACCCAAGGTTAAAGAAAGACCAAAACGACTAGGGTTATTCCAAGTCGATATTCCCATCTTTTTACCATGATTAACAAACTCAGCCACTCCTATCTGCGATAAAACTTTAACCGCCGGTACGTTATAAGAATTAGCCAAAGCATATCGAAGCGGTATTTTTCCGTGAAATCGACCGTCATAATTAACTGGTCGATATGATTCTGAACCGGGTAAATTAAAAGTTATTGGCGAATCATCAATTATTGTTCCGGCGGTAAATTGTTTTTCTAAGGCTAAAGAATACATTATTGGCTTAATCGAAGAACCGGGTTGACGCAAAGCCGTAGTCACATTAAAAGCCCCAATGGTGTTAACAAAATAATCAACTGAACCCACCATGGTTAAAATTTCTCCGGTTTTGGGTTTAGTGACTAAAATAGCTCCGTTTGTCACATTTAAGCTTTTTAACTTTTCCAATTCTTCTCGTAAAATTTTTTCTGCTTCTTTTTGAATATTAAGATCAAGAGTGGTAATCACTCTTAATCCTCCTTCTTCTACTTGTTTTATTCCATAAATATCTTCTAACTGAGATTTAACAAAAAAAACAAAGTGCGGCGCTTTGATAAAAATTGATGGCTTTTTAACCTTTAATTTAATATTAATCGCTTTTCGATAAGTTTCGTCATCAATCATCTTTTCTTCAAGCATTAACTTTAAAACGGTGTTTCTTCTAATTAGAGCCGCTTTAGGATTAGAAAACGGTGAATAGAAACTTGGTGCTTGCGGCAAACCAGCCAAGGTAGCCGCCTCTTCCAATCTTAAATCCTTTGCCGACTTACCAAAATAGGTTTTGGCTGCTTCCTCAATTCCATAAGCCGCCCCTCCATAAGGCACTTGGTTAAAATACATCTCTAAAATTTGATTTTTGTTATATACTCTCTCTGTCCATAAAGCAAGAATAATTTCCTTTATTTTTCGATCAATTGTCCTTTCCGGTGTCAATAATGCCGTTTTAACTAGTTGTTGAGTAATCGTCGAGCCACCTTGAAGTGATTTAGTTGAAACTGTTTCTTTAATCGCTCTTAAAATACCACCAATCAACGAAATTCCTTGGTGGCGATAAAAGTTTTTATCTTCTGCAGCGATTGTCGCATTAATTACGTACGGCGGAAGATCGGTTATCCTTATTGGAGTACGATTTTGTTCTCGATAAATTTCATAAAGCAAATTACTATTACGATCATAAAGATGGGTTGATAATGAATAATTTGTTTTACCAATGTTGTTTGGAGAAGGTAAATTTTTTACAAATAAATAGCCATAATAAAAAAGGACAATTATCGTTGTTGATAAAACACCTAATAAAAAGAAACGAAGTTTCAAGAAAAAAAAACGAGGAATTCTTAAACCAAAAAAAGTTTTTAGAAAGATAATCTTTGGTATTTTTATTCTCCGTTTAAATAAAAATCTTAGATTCATCCATAAATTAAGCGTCTTTTTACCTAACCAAACTAAAAAATTAAAAAGAAAGTTAATTATTATTTTTAAAAGCTTTAAGCCGTAAAAAAGAACTTTAATTGGAAAAAGAATGAGAAATAAAAACAGTCGCTCAACTGTTTCACCAATAAAAATGAATAAATTAACAACGAAAAGTATTACATTAACAATCAATTGGCGCGAAATATTTAAAAAATTCATTCTCTAATTTTACCACATATTATAGGTCTATTCAAGCGGCAATGAGGACAGTTTGGCTCTCACAATCAAACGCTTCCAGTAGGTTCCGGGAGGAACACAAGTTACCAATGTTAGATAAGCACTGTCATTTCTTTGCTCTAAAACCGAAGTCTCCTCCGGATCAACCACGAACATATCAAAAACTTCATATTCATATTTTATCTTCTCAACAATCAAATAAACTTTATCTTTTTTTTCAAGCGACGGTAGATGGGTAAATATCGTTTTATAATCAGTTGAATTATAAAGCTGAGGTAAGGTTGAATGACCAAAGATAACAATATTACCATACTCTCCGGGTAATGACTGCGGATAAAAATGAATTAAAGAACGACTTAAATCTTCACCACCAACTACAACCAATGCTTCTTCTATATTTAACTTTGGGATTGAAAGTTTGTATTTTTTTAAATGGAGATTCTTTTTTTTAGAAAAAGACTGAGATGAGGGAAACCAAAGTTTAATATTGGTAAAATCACGCAGATTACTGGAAAAAACCATTTGATTGCCTAAAACTGATCCGGCTTCTTCAATCGGCTTAGCCAAAAAGGTTCGGGGAACAGGACTAACAATCTTTCGCTCAATAAATATTTTTGAATAAAGACCAAAAGAAATAATTGGATATAATGACCAAAACAGAAGAAAAACACCACCTATTAAAAAAAAATATGAAACATAATTAACTACTTTATGATTAAAACCGAATTTTTTTTTCACATAAACATAAAGAGCCATAGAATTTTAATTTTATTTAAAAATTAAGTTTATTCTTCAATCTCTCTCCTTTTTTGTCTGTTATACTTAAAAATTAATGTAAATGCACCCAAATCTTAAAAAGGATAAAATATTATAAAGAATGTCTAATATTTAAAAAAATATAACTAGGTTTAAGTATAACAAATTAAAAAACTATGTTTAACGATAAAAAAATCGCCATCGTCTATGACTGGTTAGATAAATGGGGAGGGGTGGAAAGAGTATTGCTAACTTTAGCTAAAATTTTTCCTCAAGCTAATTTTTATACTTCTTATTATGATTCAAATGGTGCCAAATGGGCAAAATCTTTGTCGATAAAAACTTCGTTTATCCAAAAATTACCATCGTTTATTAAAAAAAGTCGAATCTTATCAGTTCCTTTTTATCCTTTTGCATTTGAATCTTTAGATTTTAATCAATACCACTTAGTAATTTCCGTAACCTCTGCCTTTGCTAAAGGAATAATTACTAAACCACCCACCAAACATCTTTGTTATCTTTTAACACCAACCCGTTATCTATGGATTCTAAAAAAAGACTATTTTACTCATAAACAGTTTAACTTTTTTATTAACCATTATCTAAACTATCTAAAAAAATGGGACTACGTGGCTAGTCAACGACCAGATAAAATCGTTTCTATTTCAAAAACAGTTGCTAATCGATGTAAAAATTACTATCACCGACCCAGTGATGTTGTTTACCCACCTTTTGATCTCAACTATTGGCAAAAAATAAAAGAAGAAGTTCATCCCCAAAACAACAAATTTAAAATTAATAACTTTTTCTTAGTTGTTTCGCGATTAGAACCTTATAAAAAGATTAATCTTGTTATCAATGTATTCAATAAGCTTAAAAAAAATCTTGTCATCGTCGGTGAAGGATCTCAGGAAAATCAATTAAAAAAAATTGCTAAAAAAGAAATTTTTTTTTATAAAAAATTAACTGATTCGAACTTAGCCTATCTCTACACTCAAGCCAATGGATTAATTATGCCTCAGGAAGAAGACTTTGGTTATATTAGTTTAGAGGCTCAATTTTTTGATTGTCCGGTAATTGCTTATAAAAATGGAGGTGCTTTGGAAACTGTTTTAGAAAATAAAACTGGCATTTTTTTTCTTAAACAAACAGAAGAAGATTTAAAAGATGCTATTGAAAGATATGAAAAAATCAAGTACAATTTAAAAAATAATCTATTAAAAAAAAATATTAACCATTTAAAAAAATTTGACATTAATATTTTTAAGGAAAAATTTTTAAATCTAATTAAAAAATTTTTTAATTAAAAATAACTATAATTTATGAAGATTGTTATCTTTGCCGGTGGTACTGGTACAAGGCTTTGGCCCCTTTCAAGAAAAAAATCACCTAAACAGTTTGAGAAAATAATTACCGATAAATCAACTCTTCAATTAACGGTTGAAAGATTGTTATCCGAATTTCCACCACAAAATATTTACGTCGCTACTAATTTAGCTTATAAAAAAATTGTTTATCAGCAACTACCGCAAATACCTAAAAAAAATTTTATCTTTGAGCCAGAAAAAAAAGATGTTGGACCGGCAATTGGTTTAGTAATGGGACTAATTAGTAAATATTTTCCAAACGAACCAATCGCTATTTTATGGAGCGATCACTTAGTAAAAAAAACTGATAAATTTTTAATGATATTAAAAAAAGCCGGTGATTATATTAAAAAAAATCAAAAAAAAATTATTTTTATTGCTCACAAACCAAGATTTCCCAGCACCAATCTTGGTTACATCAAAGTTGCTCAAAAAGAAGAATATTTTGAGGGCTTACAGTTTAAACATTTTACTGGCTTTAAATATAAACCTGACCATCAAACAGCCGAAAAATATCTTAAAAGTAAAGACTATGCTTGGAATCTAGGATTTTTTATTACCACTCCCTCTTTTTTATATCAACAATATCGCCTACTCGTCCCTAAAATATTTCAAACAATTGAAAAAATTATTGACTTTAAAAATAAAAACGACTTTAAAAAAAGATTAAAAATTTTTTACTCTGAAATTGAACCAATCAGTTTTGATCATGCCATTGCTGAAAATATTGATAAAACTAAGGTTTTGGTGATTATTACTGATATTGGGTGGAGTGATATTGGCGCTTGGGAAGCCTTAAAGGAATCATTAGAAACTCATCCTGAGGAAAACGTTATCTTAGGTAAAAGTCATTTGGAAAACGTAAAAGATAGTTTAATTTATAACTATGAAAGTAAAAAAAAGATTGTTGCTTTAGACCTGGAAGAAATGATTGTTGTTAACACGAAAGATGTCTTATTGATTACTAAAAAAAAGTCTGTAAGCAAACTTTCCAAACTAATAAAAAGTTTTGAAGGAACAGAAAATGAAAATTTAATATAAATATAAAATCATGTTTGAAACTTTTTTAAAAGGAAAAAACTACCAAAAATATTTAAAACGAGCCATCGATATCTTTGGCGCTTCCTTTCTATTAATGCTTTTCTTTCCGGTCTATTTTCTAACGGCAATTGCTATAAAAATTGATTCAAAAGGACCAATCTTTGCCGATGTTCCTGAAAGAGTTGGCCAGTTTGGAAAAAAGTTTAAAATGTTAAAGTTTAGATCAATGATTGTTAATGCTCATTTTCTTTTAAGAAATGATAAGCGATTTAAAAAACTTTATGAAGAATATAAAAAAAGTAATTATAAATTAAAAAAAGATCCCAGAATAACCAAAGTTGGTAAATTCCTTAGACATCACTCAATCGACGAGATTCCTCAATTAATCAATGTAATAAGAGGTGAAATGAGTTTGGTTGGTCCTCGCGCTTACTATCCTGACGAGTTAGAAAATCAATTAAAGCAATTTCCTCAAACAAAGAAATTAATGAATAAAGTTCTTTCAGTAAAGCCCGGCATTACCGGTTTATGGCAAGTCAGTGGTCGTTCTGAAATAAACTTTGATAAACGAATTCGTCTTGATGCTAAATATGTTAATGAAATTTCTTTATTTTTAGATCTCAAAATTATCTTAAAAACACCATTGGTAATGATTACCGGCGCTGGTGCAATTTGATTTTTTATCAATCAATATATTAAAATTATTAATATGTTATTAAGAAGAAGGGGAAGGGGAAAAAAAATATTATTTTTTATTGTGTTTCTATTATTAATATTTCTCACTATCACCACTGTTTTTATTATTAATTTTACAAACAGGGTTAAAAAAAAGGGTCAATTCGTTTTAAAATCAGCCAAAGATCTTAAAACTGCTTTTTTGCAAAACGATATTAACTTAGTAGAAAAAAAACTAGACATCCTTTCGTCTAACTATCAACAGTTAGAAGAAGAAAAAACAAAGATTCGTTGGCTTTCCTTTATCCCGTATGTTGCTGACTTCAAAAATGGAATTGAGGCGGGCAGATTTGTTATTAATGCCGCTAAAAAAGGGATTACCGCTATCTCTCCATATGCTGATTTGATTGGTTTTAAAAAAGGTGAGTCTTCTTTTGTTGAAAAATCGGCAGAAGATCGATTACAAACCGCTGTTTTAACCTTAGATAAAATGCTTAATAATATTGACCTAATTACAGAAGATATCAAACAAGCCGAAATAAGAATTGAAAAAATCAATCTTAATCGTTATCCGAAAAAAATTGGAAAATTAGAAATAAGAGAAAATATTGGTTCGCTAAAAAATGGGTTTACCGGTATCGCCACTCTTTTAGTCGATTCTAAACCTTTGTTAAAAAAATTACCGGAAATACTTGGTAAAGAAAAAGAAAAAACCTACTTGATTCTTTTTCAAAACGACAAGGAACTAAGAGCCACTGGCGGTTTTTTAACCTTTTATGCTTTTTTTAAAATAAAAGACGGCCGAATAAAAATTGATAGTTCCTCGGATATCTATAACCTTGATAACAGTATTAGTTCTCATCCGAAAGCCCCTTATGAAATTTTAACTTATCATAAGGGCGTTAACCGTCTTTATATCCGCGACAGTAATCTCTCACCAGACTTTCCTACCTTCGTTAAATTATTCAATTCATTATATGAGAAAAGCTCAATTAAAAAAGACTACGACGGTATAATTGCCATGGATTCAAAAATCTTAATTGATCTTTTAGAAATCTTCGGTGAAACCGAGGCGGGTGGGATAAGGTTTTCTGCCAAAATTGATAAACGGTGTGACTGCCCTCAAGCAATTTACACTCTTTTTGACATTGTTGATCGACCTGTTCCTTATCTTAAAGAAAATCGAAAGGGAATTTTAGGTGAGTTAATGTTCAACTTATTTTATAAAGCGATTGGGTTTTCACCTTCAAAATATTGGGGGACTTTATTTCAAACAATGCTTAACAATCTTCAACAAAAACATTTACTTCTTTATTTTATTGATCAAGAAACACAAAAAGCAATCGAAAAACTTAACTTTGCCGGCAAAGTCAGAAAGTGGCAAGATGACTATCTTTATGTAGTCAATGTTAACTTTGCCGGTGCCAAATCAAATATGTTTGTTTCTCAAGAATATAACCTTGAAACCAAAGGAAAAGAAAAAGAGTTAACTGTCCTTTATCGCAATCCTTATCCTCATTCTGACTGCAATGAAGAACGAGGCGGACTCTGTTTAAATGCCACTTTAAGAAACTGGGTTCGTATCTATGTCCCACAAGAGTCTAAACTAATTAATTTTCAGGGTTCAACTAAAGAAGTTAAAATCTATAATGAGTTAGGAAAAACTGTTTTTGAAGGATTTTTAACTGTTATTCCCCAGGGTGTTGCTAAAATTGTTGTAAAGTATCAATTACCAGAAAATATTAATACTAATAGAATTTTAATTCAAAAACAGCCCGGAACTTATAACGACAAGATAACCGTTAAAGTTGATAATCAAATACTATTTAAAAATATTTTGGACCAAGATAAAGAACTCTCTAAAAAATAAAAAAACTTAAACTTTCTTTTATTTTAAAATTTAACTTTGATAATGAGGAATCTTTTTAAAATTACCGGATTAATTCTTCAAAAAAAAAGTCTTTTAAAAAATGATTATTTGATTACTGTTTTCACAAAAGAATTTGGTAAGATATCAGTCTTTGCTAAAGGAATAAAAAAAATAACGAGCCGACGCTTATCTCATCTAGAAACCGGCAATCTAATTAGGGCAATAATCTCTCAAAAAAATAATTATTTTTATCTTAACGAAACTAATCTTATATCCGGTTTTTCATCAATTAAAAAACATCAAAAAAAAGGAAGAAGTCTTTATTATATTTTATATCTTATTAGTGCCCTACTCCCTGAGGAACAAAAAAATAGATCTCTTTACCAATTATTAATAAAAAACTTAATTTTATTAAATAAACTAAAAAAAGAAAAAATCGAAGAATTTAAAAAAAATTTTACTAAAGATATGTTGATTGACTTAGGTTATCTTAATAATAATCATCATAATGCCGATAAAGTTTACCGTAAAGTTGAAGAAATAATGAACAAAAAAATTCCTTCTTATATTATATAATTTTTATTATGGAAAAAGTTGTTGCTTTGGCTAAACGACGTGGATTTATCTTTCCCTCATCAGAAATCTATGGTGGTCTAGCTGGCTTTTGGGATTACGGACCTTTGGGTGTTGAAATGAAAAATAACATTAAAAGACTTTGGTGGCAAAAAATGATCTATCAACGTGAAGACGTGGTCGGAATTGACGCCGCCATAATTATGAATCCTATGGTTTGGAAAAAATCTGGTCACCTTGATTCCTTTGTTGATCTGATGATTGAGTGTAAAAACTGTCATCGTCGTTTTAAAATCGATGAAGTTAAAAATAAAAACTGTCCCAACTGTAAATCAACTAATAATTTTACTGAGCCAAAAAAATTTAATATCTTAACTGAGGTTTTCTTGGGTGTAACCGAACCAAAACAAAAGGCTTATCTTCGTGGAGAAATCACGCAAGGAGTTTTTGTTAACTTCGAAAATATTGTTAATACTAATCGCCTAAAAATTCCTTTTGGAATTGCCCAGATTGGCAAAGCATTTAGAAATGAGATTACGCCAAGTAACTTTACCTTTCGGAGTCGTGAATTTGAACAGATGGAATTAGAATTTTTTATTCTTCCAACTGAAGAAGAAGGTAAAAAGTGGTTTAACTATTGGTTAGAAGAACGATTTAAATGGTACTTAGACTTAGGAATTAATAAAAAAAATCTAAGATTAAAAGAACACCAAAAAGAAGAATTAGCTCATTATGCCCGTATGGCTATTGATATTCAATACAATGCCCCATTTGGCTGGAGTGAGTTTGAAGGAATTCATCATCGAGGCAGCTGGGATCTAAGCCAACATAATCTAAAATACAAAGATAAGGAAACCGGCACGGAATACATTCCCTGGGTTATTGAAACCTCTGGGGGGGTTGATCGCGCCACTCTGTTTTTTTTAATCGATGCTTACTGGGAAGATGGTAAAAGAGTAGTCCTTAGATTAAACCCAAAAATTGCCCCAATTAAAATTGCAGTTTTTCCTTTAGTTAGTAATAAAAATGATTTAATTAATAAAGCAAAGAAGATCTATCTAAATTTAAAAAAACAGTTCAATACTGTATGGGATGACCGTGGTAATATTGGTAAGAGATACTTTTCTCAAGATGAAATTGGCACTCCGTTTTGCGTCACTGTTGACTATCAAAGTCTTAACGATAACTCGGTTACAGTAAGAGAACGTGACACAACAAAACAAAAAAGAATAAAGATTGATCAATTATTAAATTACCTTAGTCAGTTTTTTATTAATTATTAATTTTCTTAACCTATGAAAATCAATAGCCCAAATAAAAAAAATGTCTTTATCGTTTTTTCTTTCATCGTCTTTTTAGGAATAGGGCTAATTTTATCGCTTATCTTTTTTAGAAAACCCAAGTCAGCCACCCAATCGAAAAATCTATTACCAAACGAAGTTGTTATTCCGACGGTCGATAAAAGTGTTATTATTAGTCTAGAAAAAATTACCAGCGACAAAGAGGTCGTTTTAAAAATACAAAACGCACCTCAAGGAACAGAGTCAATCGAATATACATTATTTTACAACACTTCTGAACAAGGAATTCAAGGAGTTAATGGTGTTCTGGAAGCCAATTCTGAACAAATTTATGAACGAAAGATAACCTTAGGAACCTGTTCTTCTGGTAGCTGTGTCTACCATAATGTCGTTGGCAAAATAAAGCTAAATCTAAGATTTATTGGTAACTATGGTGAAAAACTGTTTGAAAAAGAATATTAGTACCGTTATAAAATAAAGAAAGGAGGTGTAAAATATGCCAATTATTAAATCAGCCAAGAAAAAAATGCGTCAGGATAAAAAAAGAAGAAAGGTAAATCTAAAATATATAAAAAATTATAAAGAAATTATAAAAAAAATAAAAAAAGAAGCCGATCCTAAAAAGATTGAAGCAATGATTAAAGATGCTTATTCAATAATTGATAAAACTTTTAAAAAGAAGATTATTAAAAAAAATAAGGCGGCGCGATTAAAATCTAATATTGGTAAGTTTCTCAATTTAGTTAAAAAATCTATTAAAAAAGAAAATAAATGAAACATAAAATTAATCTTTTAAGAAAAGAAGAAAAAGAAAAAAATTTGATAGATAAATTAATCTATTTTTCTTTAAATTATTTAAGATATATTTTAGTAATAACTCAATTAATAGTTATTTTTGTTTTCTTTTATAAATTTAAAACTGATCAAGAAATCATTGATCTTAAAGAATCACTTGATCAAAAAAAAGAAATTGTAACAATTTCTCGCTCGTTGTTAGATGACGCCACTAAGTATGAACTTAAAATTGATTATATTAAGCCAATTTTGGAAAAGCAAAAAAAAAGAGTTGAGGAGATTGATTATCTTCTTTCAATCTTTCCCGAATCTTTAATTCTTTCAAAGATGGAAATTAAAGAAGGTGAAATTGTTCTAAACTGTTATAGTCATCAATCAAATATAATAAAAATTTTTTATAATCGTCTCATTAAAGAAAAAAAGTACAAAAAAGTTGACTTAAACAATTTAAAAAAAACCGAAACCGGATATGTTTTTAATTTATTATTAAAAAATTATGACGGATCATCTTAATAAAGAAAAAATTATTCTTGGTTTAACAAAAGAAAAATTGAGGGATTATAGTTATTTTATTGCTTTTTTCTTAATCTTTGCTTTTTTCATTTTTTTTGTTATCCGGCCAAATTTGAAATCAATTTTTGAAGCTAATTTAAAAATTGAAAAGTTAAAAAAAGAAAATAACTTCTATGAATATCAAATTGAAAACATTGTCAATATTCAAGAAAAATTCATTAAATTTCGAAACGATCTCTCATTAATTGATAATGCAATTACCTCAAAACCCGAAGTCAACCAATTAATTAATGATATTACCAAAACAGTACAAAAGAATCAGTTTGTTATAGAAAATTTTTCTTTATCTAATCTAAATTTAAAAGATGTAAGTAGGAATGATGCTCTTAAAACAATATTATTCTCTTTAGATATTATAGGTATTTTTCCTGATTTTGTTTCATTAATTAATAAAGTCCATCAGCAGAAAAGATTAAAATTAATAAAAGCAGCAACAATCACTAAAGAAGTGAATAAAAATTTAATAATCTCAACTGAAAGCGCGCAGTTTTCAACCAATAGTAGTAATTTAAAAATTAATTTATTAATTGAAGGATATTATTTATGAATAAAAAAGAAGTTTTTTATCTTTCGTTAACAATCTTTTTAACAGTTGTTGCCTGGGTAATAATTGAGATTTATAAAATTGATGTTGCCATAAAAATGGAAAAAGCAGTTGTGGTTAATAATAAAAAAATTAACCTTGATATGTCTATTATTAATGAGTTAAAAACAAAAAAAGACTATGATTTACAGTGATCTTTATCTAAAAAAAGAAGGTCGTCACTATTACTTTATCATCTTTTTTTCATTTATTATTTTAATGTTTACTTTTTCGGTTCACTTTTTTTTAAAAAACTCAATTCCTTCACGCGCCTCAAAAAAAAATATCAGAAGAATTGAAGTAGTTAATCTCTCTTACGATAAAGCCGGTATCTACTGGCTTTCCGAACAAAAGGAGAAAGGATGGGTTGTCTTTGGTGAAAATAAGAACAAACTTAATAACATTGTCTTTGATGATAGAGATACAACCAATTTAAAAGATGCTTATATAAACCACTATGTGGTTCTAAAAGATCTTGAACCAAATAAAAATTATTTTTTTAAAATAATAAGTAATAATCAGATAATCGATAATGGCGGCGAACCTTTTCATTTTAAAACAACAACAAAACAAGAATTTACAACCCGTTTTTCTCCAGTCTACGGAAGAATAATTAAAACCAACGGTGAGCCCTTATCCGCTGGAGTAGTTATCTTAAATTTTACTGATAGCTATCCCCTACTTAGTTTAGTAAAAATTTCTGGTGAATGGATGATTCCATTAAATAACATTATCGAGCGAAGTACTGAAAAAATTAAAACCGAAATTAAAGATCAAATAGTTAATCTTGAAATATACGATGAAAATGGAAATAAAAGTAATGTGAAAACTAAAGGGGAAATGCTTAGTCAAATCCCACAACCGATAATAATCGGCAAAAATTATGAATTTTTTGAAGAAGAAAAAGTATTAGGAGTAATTAATAAAAATAATAAAGAAAATATTATTGATATAATTTATCCTAAACAAAATAGTATTATCTCTTCAGCAAGACCACTAATTAAAGGCTTAGCTTTACCAAACAATGATGTTTATCTTAATCTCCGATCAAAAAAAAATATCTACTCATTTAGAACAAAAGCCGATCGATCCGGGAATTGGAAAGTTTTACTAAATAACAATCTATTACCCGATAGTTATATTTTAGAAATGAAAACAAAAAATCAAGAGAAAAAAGAAGTGGTCTTAAACCGTGAATTTCAAATTATTAAGTCAGGAGAAAGGGTTCTTAGCGAAGCAACTCTTAGTGCTTCATTAACACCTTCAATTGGAATTACGATTTCACCAACACTAAAACCAACCACATTACCGACCACAACACCCATCATCTCTCCCACGATTAAAAGTGTCGGCTTTAATCCTACTTCTTTCGTTATCGCTGCTATCTCGTTTATTATAATTGGCGTTGGTTTTCTTTTTGTCTTTTAATAATCTTTTAAGTTATATTTAAAGTATATGGACCTTATAAATTTTTTAATCTCTATTAATAAAATTAGCTTTATTGCTTTTATTATTACTTTATCATTTTTAATATACGAAATAATTTTATTTAAGAGAGATTCGCGCCGCCACCTCAACAAAATCAATCTACCCCAATTTAATGATAATTTAAATGAAAAAATAACAAATACTCAAAGTAAAAAAATCTTTAATGAAGAAAAAAAAAGAATCAATAAACCGAATAATATAGTCATCATAATTTTAATAATCATCTCTTTTCTGTTTGGTCTACTAACTATAATTGGTTTTATCAAATCAGAAAAAAATATACCAACCGCATCTAACTCTTTATCAAATTATCCGACTCAAGTTGAGTTTGTTAACTCTAAAGGAATTCGAATATTTGATAAAGATTTTAAACCAATCCCAGAATCTGATTTAAATAAAACTATTAAAAATGGGGAAACAATCTTTATTGGTATTGAAACCATACCAGAAGTATCAATCGATCGTGCCCGAATTAGAGTTAATAAGAACAACTGGGACGAAAATGATATTACAGTAAACTTTTCCAAAGAATTTAATGTTTTTTATAAAGAATTTGATGTTGCTAGCGACAGTCATTATTTAAAAATTGAGGCACAACTCCACTCTTCAGCAGATGGTTGGTTAGGCGAATAAAAGTTATGAAAAAAAATCGCTCTAAATTAACAACATATTTCTTAATTATTATTACCCTTGGTTTAACAATATCAATATTTTATATCAGTCAGTTATTAATTAATAATGATAACAATAAAAAAACAATTGCGCCCAAAAAAATAAAGGCTTCCAGTATTACCTATTCCAAAATAATTAACTTAAAAGAAAATATTGATAATCCAACTGTTTTTTTATCGTCAACGACCAATAATCAACTACTTTCTTCATTGACACCAACTGAAATAGTTATTGCATATAACTCAACCACTAATGAAGATATCTCTAATGATGAAGAATCAACTATTACTAACGCATTAACAGCAACCACTAGTCAAAAAATTACTTCTATTCCAAATCTTGGCAGTATTTATCAAACTTTAGTTATCTTTGCTTCAGCGTCACTTTTTATTTTTTTTGCTTTTTTACTATAAATTATTCAAATTAATCTCTATACCGGCCATTTTTTATTATCTGCCAGAAAAATACCGGATCAAGAGAGGCTTTACCAATTAAAAAACCATTAATTTCTTTATTGTTATATTCTTTTATATTATCGGCATTAACCGACCCACCATAAAGAAATTTTATTTTCCTGTCAAGATTAATTTGTTTTTTAAAATTAATAGCTTCCCTTAAGTTTAAATTATTTCCTGTTCCAATCGCTGACAATGGCTCATAGGCAATAAAGTTAAGATCCCTGTCGGTTTCTAACTCCTCCTTCTTATTAATACAAAGAATTGGTTTAATCTGATATTTAACGGCCAAAACAATCTTTCTTCTAATCCGATTTTTATCTTCGTTTAAATTTTTTCGTCGTTCGCTATGACCAATAATGGCAAAATCAACTAATCCCTTTAAAAGATTAGCGCTAACTTCGCCTGTGTAAGAACCACCTTCAAATTCAGAAACATCTTGACTGGCTAAAAAAATATTTTTTAGTTTATATTTCCGTAACCATTCTCTTAAATAAGCTAAATAGATATAACAAGGACTGATAATAACCATATCATCAGCTGGTATATAAATCTTTAAAAAAATATTAATCCATCTTTTCACCGCATCAAAATCTTTATTCGCTTTCCAATTAGCAACAAAATATCGCATACTAAAATTATATAATAACTTTTTGAAACAAGATAAAAGATTTAATATTATTAAAAGAATATGTTTAATAATTTAATTGACGAACTCAATAAGCAACAAAAAGAGGCAGCTAACTATTTTAATGGTCCATCAATCATTTTAGCCGGTGCCGGTAGCGGAAAAACGCGAGTATTAATTGCTAAGGTTGTTAATTTAATTAACAATCATCAGATTGCTCCTAGTTCTATTTTAATGATTACTTTTACCAACAAGGCTGCCGATGAGATGAAAAAAAGAATCGGTTTTAAATATCGTTTAGGATATGTGGGCACCTTTCACTCACTAAGCGCTAAAATTTTAAGAGAAGATGGAAAGGCGATCAATTTACATAAAAATTTTATTATCTATGATGAAGACGATCAGCTGTCATTAATAAAACAGGTAATAAAATTAATTAATTTGGATTCTGATCTTTCACCCGCATATTTTTTAAATAGAATTTCGAGTGCTAAAAATAAATTAATTTCTCCTGAAAAATATCTTCAATCTTATTCTGATTATAATGCTTATAATGTTTATCGTCTCTATGACTACTATCAAAAAGAGTTAAAAAAAAATAATGCCGTTGATTTTGATGATCTTTTAAACCTCAATATTTCTCTATTTGAAGAAAATCATAAAATATTAGAAAAATACCAAAATAAATATCGTTACTTACTAATCGATGAGTTCCAAGACACCAACTATGTCCAATATCATTTAATTAAATTACTTTCTCAAAAATATAAAAACTTAACCGTCGTCGGTGATTTTTCTCAAAGTATCTATTCATGGCGAGGCGCCGAAATAGAAAATCTAAGACGATTAGAAAAAGATTTTCCGCAAATAAAAACATTTTATTTAGAAAAAAATTATCGATCAACCCAGCCAATATTAAACTTCGCCCACCAAATAATCTCAAAAAATCAAACTCACCCGATTCTTCATCTTTATACTGACAAAACCGAAGGTGATGCCGTTGTTTTTAATGAACTAGAAAATGAAGAAGAAGAAGCAATCTTTATCACCAATACTATTAAAGATCTTCAACTAACTTATCCGTTGGAAGAAATTGCGGTTTTATATCGAATTAACGCTCAATCAAGAATAATTGAAGAAGTTCTTTTATATTATGGAATTCCCTATTTATTAATCGGAGGAATTAGATTTTACGAAAGAAAAGAAATAAAAGATATTTTAAGTTATTTAAGGCTTCTCATCAATCCTTTAGATCGAGTCTCCTTTAACCGAATCATTAAGCTTGGAAAAAACCGTTGGAAAAAATTTCAGGAATATTTTGAGAAAAATAAAGACGTCATTTTGAAAAAAGAGTCAGAAAAATTAATCGAAGAAATAATAGAAAAAACTCAGTATCTCAATCTTTATAACCTTGATAAGGAAGAAGGTATTTCTCGATTAGAAAATATTAAAGAACTAAAATCAGTTGCTAAAAATTTTCCTAATTTAATACAATTCTTAGAACAAATATCGCTGGTTGAGTCCGAATATTTTGAAGGTGAAAAAAATAAAGATAAAAAAAATAAAATCAGATTGATGACTCTTCATCAATCAAAAGGTCTTGAATTTTCGGTTGTTTTTATTATCGGGGTTGAAGAAGGCATATTACCTCACTCACGCGCGCTTAATAGTCTATATCAATTAGAAGAAGAACGACGACTATTTTACGTTGGAATTACTAGGGCAAAACAAAAACTTTATATCACTTATACAAAGAAACGTTTTATTTTTGGATCGATAAACTATTCGCTAAAATCAAGATTTATCGACGAGTAGTTTATCTTCAAAATCAAAATAACAAAGACTAAATAAATCTAAATAAATCCTAAACTCTAAGTTCTAAATCCCAAGTTCTAAATTCTAAATTTTTAATTTTATCTTCCGAATTTAAGAATGACTTTTAAATTTTATTTTCTTTAACTCCTCCTATCCACCTTTCTTTCTTATAAAACCTATTTAATTCAATTAACTTTAAGTAATTTTGTTGCAAATATAAGCAGCTTAAGTATATAATTTAATCTATGATAAAAGATAAAACTGGAAAAAAATTAACTGGAAAAGAATTTTTAATTAAAGTTTTTAAACGAGTAGAAAATATTTTTCTTGAATTTGAGGTTTTTTTGCTTCATCTCGTTGGTTTAATTCCATCACATTATATTCGACGTTTTTTTTATCGTTTGGCCGGAATAAAGATTGGCTCTGGGTCAGCTCTTCATACTTTAATAAAATTTTATGACCCAAGAAATATTATTATCGGTAGCGACTCAGTTATTGGCGAAAATTCGGTTTTAGATGGCAGAGATAAATTAAAAATCGGAAACCATGTCGCAATTGCTTCGGAAGTAATGATCTATAACAGTGAGCATAATGTTAACGACCCAAACTTTTCCGCAATTAATCAACCGGTAACAATAGATGACTATGTTTTTATTGGTCCGCGAGCGATTATTTTACCAGGAGTAAAAGTTGGTAAGGGCGCCGTTATTGGCGCTGGAGCGGTTGTCACGAAAGACGTTCCTCCTTATGCTATAGTTGGCGGAGTACCGGCAAAGATTATCGGTGAAAGAAGAATAAAAGAATTAAATTATAAATTGGGGCGGGCCCGTTGGTTCCGCTAATAAAATTAGCGGCAAATTTTGCGCTAAATTTTATAATTAATCAGCCGTTCCCACCAAATAAACTGCTTGCCAAGGTTTATAAAATGAAAAAATCTCTTTTTCTTCTGTTTTTTTATTACCAAATTTAACTTTATATTTAAAGTTAACCTTCGCCCCCCAAGCAGGAAAATCAATCTGTTTAATAACGCCTTTTTTTAAATTAGGATCATCTTGATACTTTGGTGGTGGTGGTGGAACAACATCCCAAATCAGCGGTTTTTCTATCTCAACTACCCGATCATCTTTTTTACCATAAAGTCGAAAATAGAGAAGATTGTTTGATTCATCAACTTCAGTTTGAATTAAAATTGCGGCACCAGTATTATTCTTAATTTTTAAATCGGTTGTTGGCGCAAAAACCGTCGCATCAAAACCAGGTAATGAATCATTTTCATAATAAGAAACACGGTAAGCATGCGGGTATCTCTCTAAAATTTCTAAACCAGCGTTAAGAGCAGCACGAAAAAGGGTTGTTGAAACTTGGCAAACTCCTCCACCATCACCCAAAATAGTTTTTCCGTCTTTGATAATATAAGCCGGTTTATAACCAGTCAAAGAAGAAATATCACCAACTGTTTCATTAAAAGAAAGAACTTTATCCTTTAAAATTAAAACACCGTTAAATTTAGATGCGGCTAACTTTATATTATAAATTCTCTCAAAAATTGAGTGACTAAAATCAGATTGCCCTTGACCAATTAATTCCTTAATTCCATAGTTATTTATCTTAACAAGTGTAATTTCTGGTTCAATAATCTCACTTTTTATTGTTATAGAAATTCTATTTGTCTTATGGTAAATTAAATTTTTAATTTTTTCTTCCAATTCACTTATGGTTTCTTTCGTTAAAATTCTCTCCCCACTTTTTTCCTCACGAAAACTAACCACCCGCCCATTTTCAAATTTAAAAAGAGCATTTTGCGCTGGTTTATTATAAACTTCTTCTAAATGAAATATTATCTCCTTAATCTGATCTTGATCAAAATCAGGAAAAACAGCGAACTCAAAGATTTTTTTCCATAACATTATCGATATTTTTTGATAATAAGCCATTAAGATATTAGTTGACCGACCAACCAAATAAACTTTTTGACTAATCCCGGCCGAGTCATAATGAAGATTAATCTGAGAACCAGAAAACGTTGCCACTGGTGTTTTATTAAAAAGGAAGACAAAAGTAATTTTTTTAAGTTTATTATTTTCGTCCTTAAAATAATTAAATACTTCATCTTTAGATTTAAGACCAAAGTCTTTTTTATTAACATAAACAAACGGATAAATTGAATTACCAATCTTTTTTTCAAAATTATAAAATCTAATAAAAAAAATGGTTAAAAATAAAATACTGATAATAAAAAAATATTTTATCATCCGAAAATATGCTATCATAATTATATGGATGATAATAGCGTAAATGAAAATAAAAATCAATTAATTGACGAGTCACAATCTATTTCGACCGAATCGTCCGAAAAACAACCAACTGACACGAATCAACCTATTCTTGAAGTTGAAGAGATATCTCCAGAAGTTTCCTCACCAGAAGAAGAAAAAATCGGTGAGTTAACCACTCCTCCGCCAGAACAACCTATTTTTATTGAAAATAAAAGTAAGTACTTCATTATTGGTGCCGCGGTTGCTATTTTTTTAATCCTACTAATATTTTTTTTAAAAATTCTTTCTAAGAAAACACCAAAAAAAACAATTAAATTGGTTTATTGGGGTCTTTGGGAAGAAAAAACAGTCTTCGAACCATTAATTAAACTTTATCAACAGAAAAATCCACATATAACTATCGATTATCAAAAAATGGAACCACAGGATTATCGAGATCGTTTGCTAATTCGTAGCCAAAAAGGTACCGGACCTGATCTTTTCCGATTTCATAATACTTGGCTCCCCCAGATAAAAGATATCTTAACCAAAATACCTAATAATATTATTAGCAACTCAGAGTTTGAAAAAACTTTTTACCCAATTCATCAAAGAGACTTAAAAATAGGAAATTATTATTATGGTATTCCCTTAGAAATTGATGGCTTAATATTAATTTCTAATCAAGATCTGTTAAAACAAGCCGGTATTGCTAATCCACCGACCAACTGGGATGAAATGCTTGATGCCGTAAGTAAATTAACCGTTAAAGATAGTTCGGGACAGATCATTACTGCCGGTGTCGCCATCGGTACGGCCAACAATATTGAACATTTTTCAGAAATTTTTGGTTTATTTTTGGTTCAAAACGGTATTGATCTAACAAAATTAGATCAACCAGAAGCCGCTGATGTTCTTGAAGCCTATCGAAAATTCGCTGAACCACCAAATGATTTTTGGAACGAATCGATGCCAAATTCAATTGTCGCTTTTATCCAAGAAAAAGTAGCGATGATTATCACTCCAAGTTGGTGGATTAATAATATAAAAGCGGCTAATCCAGACATAAAGATTAAGGCCGTACCGGTACCAGCAATTCCTGGAGGCAAAAATTTATCGATTGCTAATTACTGGGTAGAGGGTGTTTCCCGATATAGTCAAAATCAGATTGAGGCTTGGAAATTTTTAAAATTCTTATCGGAGAAAGAAAATCTAACCAAAATTTATGAATTAGAACAAAAAACAAGAACCGTTGGTGAACCATACTCAAGAATCGATTTAGCTAATTTATTAGTAAATGATCCTTATCTCGGCCCAGTCATTAAACAAGCTAATGACTTCGTTTCTTTACCTTTGATCACAAGAACTTTTGATAATGGAATTAACGACGAAATTGTCTATTACATTGAAAATGCGATAAATATGGCGACACAAGGAACCGAATACAAAACCGCCATTGAATCATTAAAAAAAGGGGTTGATCAAACCTATGAAAAGTATAAAATAAAATAATTATGATTTTATCTTTTTTTTCAAAAACTAAAATTGGGCCAAAACCTATCTTAGGAATTCTTTTAAAAGAAAGCGAGGGGGTGCTTATTTTAATTAAAGAACAAACAATTATTGATCAGGTAAGATTCCCCTATTCTAACAGCTGGGAAAACCTCATCGAAGATATCGATGAAACCCTTTATCAATTAGAAAATAAACACAATATTCATCTTGAACAAGTAATATTCTTTCTTTACTCTCATTTTATTGATATAAACGGCAACATAAAATCCCCATATCAGCAAAAAATAAAATCAATTATCAAAAAGTTAGAACTAAAACCATTAGGCTATATTGAATGCCATGAGGCAATCACTAAATTCTATGAAACCAAAGGTGAAAACAACTTAACCGCTATCTTAGTTGAAATTGATATTAACAATATAAGTTTATTTATTTACAAAGCCGGTCAAGTAAACTTTACCAAAACAATTGCTAGAACAGATAATTTTATTGATGATCTATTAAATTGCCTCAATCAAGTTGTTAATAAATTTATTCTACCAACAAAAATTGTTCTATATAACTCTAAAAATTTGGATAAAGCGGTAACTGAAATTGTTAACTATCACTGGCCAACTAATATCTTTCTTCAACTTCCAAAAGTAGAAATTATTAATGAAAATGACCTATTGAAATCCTTAGTCGACCTTTTTAATAATCAACTAAAAACAATAACAATCAATCAATCTAAACCAAACGAAATTGAAGGATTTTTAATTGGTGATGACATAAAAAACAAACCTATAATAAAAGATGAAGTTAAAAAAGAGAAAAAATCTCTTCCTTTTAATCTTCCTGCTTTTTTAAAAAATATCTCGCTGCCTAATTTAATGAATTTTTTTCAAAACTATCGCTGGAATAAAAGCGTCTTAACTATTATCGGAATATTAACTATTTTTTTTGCCTTTTTTATCAACGAATATTTCTTTCATAAGCTTTTTCTTAAAATTTACCTACCAACAAAGAGTATTAAAAAAAATGTAACCTTATCTTATGGAAAAACTGATGGTGATCTAATAATAGAAAGTATTAAAAAGAAATTTCCAGTTTCGGTAGAAAAACAATCAACTGGCGAAAAAGAAATCGGTAGTCCGGCCCAAGGTCAAGTAACTATCTACAACTTTAGTAAAGAAATAGCCTTTCCCAAAGGAACAATCTTAATCGCTCAACAACAAGAATTTACTCTTGACGATGAAGTAAGGGTTGCTTCCGCTTCTCTAACCACTGATAGTTCAGCAAAACTTCCCGGTAAAAAAGACGCCAATGTAACCGCTAAGGAAATCGGTCCGCAAGGCAATTTGGCTGAAAACCAAACATTTATATTAAAAAACTACGATTCGGAAACTTATTTTGCTAAAAATCAATCAAGTTTTAGCGGTGGCTCAAAAAAGAAAATAACCACCGTTTCTCAAAAAGACTTAAATAACTTAGAAAAGATAGCAATCGATAAAGTAAAAAAACAAACATTAAAAGAAAATTTGATACCCAATAAAAAAATCATTCATCAACTAACTGAATACACCCTAAACAAAAAAAACTTTTCTAAGGAAGTTGGCGAAGAGGCTGAGATGGTTAGTTTAAATTCCGAAGTTGAAATCACGATTTTTACTTATAACAATCAAGATCTTATTAATCTAGTTATTGCAAAAATAAAAAAGGATATTCCGGTTGACTTTGAAGTAAACGCTAAAAAAATTTTTTATAAGATTAATAAGGTAGATAAAAAAAATAATATTTTAGATATCAGTATTGACGGCGTCGCGATAAAAACAATTGATAAAAAAAAGTTAGAAAAAAGATTATTAGGAAAAAATAATTATCAACTCTCATCAATACTAAAAAATGAGTTTAATGTTTCCGGCTATGAAGAAAAACATCAGCAGTGGTTTAAAATTCCAATTTATAAAGATTTTCTTCCTTTTTTTAGCAAAAATATCATTATTAAAGATAATTTATAGAATTTTTTAAATAAACTTTTTATATTCGGTAATCATTTTTTCCGTCATTCTTTTAAATGAATATTTTTTAATTATCTTGTGATTATCAAATTTTGGATGAGTCTTAATAAACCATTCTATTTTATCTTTAATATCAAACTCTTGATAAGGATTAAAAGAAAGATAATTCTTTCCCAAAATCTCTTTAAAAATTGGTATATTTGAAGCAATTATCGGACAATTAAAATATGTCGCCTCTATTAATGGTAAGCCAAAACCCTCCGATAAGGATGGATGAATTAAGGCCTGGGCATTCTTATAAAAAAACACTAAATCGGCTGGTTTAGGTCGATGATAAAAAATTATTCGTTGATTCTGATTTAAGTTATTAATTAAAATCGCCAACCGTTTTGAAAAAAAATCATTCGGACCAATAAGAATTAATTTTTCTCGACAATTAATCTGGGAAAAGGCTTTAATCAACCGTTCAACATTCTTATGCGGATAATAATTACCCACATAAATAAAAAAATCATTCCCAAAAATATTTCTTAACTGTTTGTTTTCTTTTTCTTCTATCAATTCTTTATTTATTCCTTCTGAAACAACCGTGATTTTTGATGATAGGTTTTTTCCAAACAAATAAACAATCTGATTTTTAACCGTCTTTGAAGGAGTAAAAACGATTAAAGAATCTCTTATCTGTCTTTTAAGTAAAATCTTTAAACCAAAAGATTTTAAATAATAATTAAAAAGGTTAACGGAAGCAGAAGCCCTTCCAGTTTTAAAAAACAACGGAGTAAGATCGTGAACCGTACAAACAAACGGGCGCCGATAAAAAAAAGGGAAACTAAAATAAGGAAAATGTATCAAGTCTAAATGATCATTATTTAAGATTGATAAAAACCGAATTTGCTCTGAAAAACTATGCCAACGATCAAATATTTTTTTTTTCAAAAAAAATTTATTTTTAAACCGAACTCGTTCAAAATCATCTTTGAATAGATAAACAACTATCTCCCAATTAAGATCAGACCTTTCATCTAAATAATAAAGAAAATTTCGAAGATATGTTCCGATACCGGTTTGAAAATAAAGTCGAGCATCAATCCCAATTCTTTTCATCTTGATTTTAAAAAATCAATAATTAAAAAAATTAGTCGATTAATAAAAAAGGGGTATCGTTTTTGGTAGTGTTTCTGATAAAAAATTTTCATTGCCTCGTAAAAATGCTGTTTGGTTTTTCTTTTTATCTTTAAGTTAGAAGCTTCTAAACCACTTTGATACTTCAAATGAGTTGCTTTTTCAAAAGGATAAAAAATTATTTTATAGCCTTTTTCTTTTATCCGCCAAGAAAGATCTAGGTCCTCCCCATACATAAAAAAATCTTTATCAAAACCACTGATCTCTTCAAATATTTCTTTTCTGGTTAAATAAAAAGCACCACTAGGAGAGTCAATTTCATGAATCTGATTAAAATTTTTATGACAGAGATGATAACCACCAAAAACTTTGTTCAACAGCGGGATTCGGCTAAAGATTGTTTCTAAATAAGAAAGATAACAAAAGGTTCGCCATAAGTTGGGAAACCCGCGATGACAGGCTTTATCTAATCGACCATCTGACAAAACCAATTGTGGAGTAATAACGCCAATTTTTATATCTTTCTCAAATAAATCCAAAAGTTTTTTTATATTCATTTGACCAAGATCAACATCAGAGTTTAAAAAAAGAAGATATCTCCCTTTACTTTTTTTCACTCCTTGGTTGTTGGCTTTTCCAAAACCGATATTTTTTTTATTAAAAATAACTTTCCATTTTAGCTTAGTGCTTTGTTGATTATTAACCAAAAATTTTTTAATTATCTCTAAAGAACCATCGGTTGAGCCATTATCAACGATAATAATCTCAGTTATAAAAGGATATTTTTTTAAATTTTCTAAAAGAGAGTTTAAACAAAAAGAAAAAACTTTTTTCGTATTATAAGAAACAATAATTACAGAAAGAGTAATCATATAGTCATTTTATCTTTTTGGTGACTGTTTTTCTCTTCGAGCTTTACCACCAGTTCCAACCTTTCTTCTTTCTTTTTTTCGAGGATCACGCATTAATAAACCTGCTTTCTTTAAAATTGGTCGATACTGCTCTTTATTAACCTGTTCAATTGCCCGGGATAAACCATGAATAATCGCCTCCAACTGACCGCTTTTACCTCCACCTTTAACGACGATAGAAATAGCAAATCGTTCAAGATTATCGGTTATCTTAAGAGGTAATAAGAGTTTATTTTTTTCATAGGGATGAAAATAAATTTTTTCGTATGGCTTAAAGTTAATATAAATCTCACCTTTTTTAATTAACAAAGATTTATTGTTTTCTTTTAAATTAAAACCACCGGATCGATTAACTAAATAAAGACGGACTTGAGCCACCGATTTTTTTCGTCTTCCGATTGCTTGATAATATTTTAAATTTTTTGTTTCTTTTGTCATAAATTTTTTTTATCTAAATTTTTTAATTTATCAGCAAATGGATGTTTTTCATCAGCAAAAACGTATAGTCGGCTAATCCTTCTTTTTCTTAGTTTATTTTTTGGTAACACTCCAAGAACAGCATGACGAATAATCTCTGTCGGTTTCTCACTTAATAATCTTTTGTAACAAATTTTTTTTAAGCCACCAGGATAGCCAGAGTAGCGGGTGTAAATCTTTTCATTCTCTTTTTTACCGCTTAATCTCACATCTTTAGCATTAACAATAACTACATAATCACCACAATCTAAATAAGGTACATAGTTAGTCTTATGTTTGCCTATCAGCAATAAGGCAATTCTTCCAATAACCCGACCAAGAATCTTTTCTTTAACATCAATTAAATGCCAATAACGAATAATTTGCTTTTTTTTAACTGATTTTGTTTGCTGTGTTAAATTAACCATATTTTTTATTTTTTAACAATTTCTTTTTTCTTTTTTTCTTTTTTCGATTGGCTAACTTTTAAAACAACCGGAAAACTCCACTCAACTTTAGCCATTAACGCTCCATCACCAATTCGTCTTTTTAACAAGTGAAGTTTTAAATAACCGCTTGTCTTTTCTTTAATTAAAGGAACAATCTGTTGAATAATAACACGAATAATTTTTTTATCACCTAATCGTCGAAAAAGATATTCCTGACTTTTTTCTGGATTCTTTTTAGCCTTGTCTAACAGCCTTTCTAAAAAACTTATTAAAAATTTCGCTCTTGTCTTTGTTGTTATTAGTGAACCACTTTTTATAAAATTCTTAGCCAATTTTTTTATTAGCATTTGATTGGCATCACGACCGGTTTTAATTTTTATTTTTTTTATCTGATGTTTCATATCTCAATTCCCATTTTAGTTAACTCTTCATTAATTAACTCAATTGACTTTTTCCCTACTCCTTTCATTGTCGATAACTTTTCTTTACCAACCTTGATTAAATCGGCTACCGTCTCTATTTTTTCTCTTAAAAGCGCATTAACAATTCGTGAAGGAAGATTTAGTTCATCAATAATAATCTCATTATATTTACTATCAATTGTTTCTTTTTCTTTTTTTATTTTCTCTTCATCGGTCTCTATCTGTGGTCGATCTTTACCAGATAATAAATAAGAAAAAAAGTCGGACAATAATAAAGAGGCTTGTCTTAAAGCTGAGTCAGGACTTAAACTACCATCAGTTAAAATATTAATAATTAATCGATCAAGATTTGTCTTCCGCCCAACTCTAGCTTCTTCCACTCGGAAACTAACTTTTTTTACAGGTGAAAAAAATGTATCAAGAGGTATGTAGCCAACCTCTTTTTTCATCTGATCTTTAGCCGGTAAAAAACCAGATCCCACCTCTACTAATCCCTCAATCTCTAAACCTCCTTTACTATCGGTAATTTCAGCAATATATAGATCTTTATTTACTACTTCTAAATCACCATAAACATCTTTCCCGTAAATTTTTCCTTGTTTTCTACTCTCAATCTTTATTGAAAAAGGGCCTGATCCTTGATGAATAAATCTTAAATTTTTCAAATTCATCACAATCTCTAAAACTGATTCTTTAACACCGGCTATTGTTGTAAATAGATGGGGAGCGTTTTTAATTTTAACCTGAGTTAATGCGGCTGAATTAAGCGACGATAAAAGAGTTCGTCTTAAAGCATTACCCATACTAAACCCAAAACTTTGAGGTAAGGGCTCAATAATAAATTCCGCCTCATTGCTTCCTTTTTCTATTTTTTTAGTATAAAATTTTGTTTGAATCATAATTAATTTAAAATAAATTTTTAACGCGAATAGTATTCAATAACTAATCGCAAATCTACCTGTTTATTCACCTCATCAGCATTAGGTTCGCTGACTAATTCACCTTCAGTTTCTCTTTTTTTTAACCATGCTGGCAACAATATGTCTTTATTAACCAACTGTTTTTTAACATAGTCAATCTTTAATATTTTCTCATCGGCAATACTAATTTTATCGCCTACTTTTACAGAATATGAAGGAATATTAATTATTTTATCATTAACTTTAATATGCCGATGGCTAACTAACTGTCGGGCTGATGCTCTGGTGGGAGCAAATCCCAAACGATAAACAACGTTATCCAATCTTTTTTCAAGAAAATTAGCCAAATATAAAGCAGTGTTACCGGTTTTTTTCTTCGCCTTTTTATAATATTGCTTTAATTTTTTTTCCGTTATCCCAAAGATAAATCGTAGTTTTTGTTTTTCTCTTAACTGTCTTCCTCTTTCTGAAATCTTTCTTTTTCTCTTTAATCCGTGTTGTCCCGGACTAATGCTTATCTTTCGCAAAAGACGCAGATGATTCTTTGAACCAGGCGTCTTCAACCCTAAATCAACCCCTTCTCTTCTAGAAATTCTATTTTTCGGACCAATATAACGCATTTTATTTTAATAAAAAAATAACTTTTAAACTCGCCTCAACTTGGGTGGTCTAACCCCATTATGAGGAATTGGCGTAATATCAATAATTTTATTTACCTCAACCGGTGATTCTTTAATTGATCTCAACGCCGCTTCTCTTCCTGGACCAATTCCTTTAACAAAAACATCTATCTCTCTTAAAGAAAACTCATTAATCGCTTTTTTTAAAGTGCTCCCAACGGTTACTGAAGCAGCATATGGTGTTGATTTTCTTGTCCCTGAATACCCATACATACCAGTAGAACCAACAATAATTGGATTACCTTTTCCATCAGTTATAGTAACAATGGTATTGTTAAAGGTAGCAACAACATAAACCCTTCCTTTTTCTACTGTTTTTTTTGTCTTTCGTTTTATTGCCATATTTTAAAAGAGTAACTTTCCTAACCACCACTTTTTTTCTGCGCTGTTTGTTGCTCTAATTTGGCCCAAACTTCTTTTCTTAATGCGCCAACCGTCTTTCTTTTTCCCCTTTTTGTTCTGGCGTTTGATCTGGTTCTTTGTCCGCGAACCGGTAATCCCCGAATGTGCCGAACCCCCCGATAACAACCAATGTCTTTTAAAGTTTTAATATTCATTACTATCTCTTCTTTCAAATCCCCTTCAATTTGGTATTTTTTTTCTATCGATGTAATTAATTTTTTTATCTCTTCATCAGTTAGTTCCTTAACTTTTTTTTCAGGATTAATTCCTAGTTCACTAACGACTTTTTTTGCCAAAGAAAAACCTATCCCGTATAAAATAGTTAAAGCGTAAACTATCTGCTTATTTTCCGGTAAAACAACACCTTTAATTCTTATCATAAATTAAACTATCCTTGTTTTTGTTTATGTTTTGGATTTAAACAAACAATGTATAACCGTCCTTTTCTTTTTACTAATTGACACTTTGGGCAAATTTTTTTAATTGATGATCTAACTTTCATAGGTCGTCTATAATCGATAGATAATTCTTCCTCGATTGAGATCATAAGGAGTAATCTCTACTCGCACCCGATCTCCGGGAAGAATTTTAATATAGTTTTTCCTCATCTTACCAGATAGATAACATAAAACTATTTTTTCAGAATTTTCTAGTTTTACTTTAAATAAAGTATTTGGTAAATTTTCTACCACTTCACCAGCAATAATTAAGTTATCGGTTTCTGATTTCATAAGGATTAAAAATATATTTTAACATAAAACTATGTTAATATCACGGCTTTTTTATCTTTATCAACCACCGCAACCGTTTTTTCAAAACAGGCCGATAAACTATTATCGCTCGTTTTAATAACCCAAGGCTCATCTCTAACATAAACCATCTCTTCAGTTCCCATAGAATAAATTACCTCAATAGCAACCACTAATCCCGGTTTAATTACCAAAGTTTTTTCTAAAGGCTCATTTAAAAAACCATAGACATGCGGATCTTCGTGTAATTGACGACCAATTCCATGACCAGTTAATCTTTTGATGATAAAGTACCCATTTTTAGTAATTACCTCTTCAATTGTCTTTGATACTTGCCCTAAATAGTTTCCCACTCGAAATTGATCAATTGCTTTCTCCAAAGCAACTATTCCTGTTTCTAAAAATTTTTTTACTTTGATATCTCTTTTCTTCCCAACTAAAAAAGTTTCCGCATAGTCGGTATTAAACCCCCGATAAAAAACCCCAATATCAATTGTTAATAGATCACCTTCTCTTAAAACTTTTTCTGATGGTGGTGAATGAACAATTTCTTCATTAACCGGTAGACAAGTTGCCCAAAAGTAATTTTTTACCTTAGCAAATGCCGCTTCCACCCCATAACTGGTAATTAATTTTTCGGCTTTTTGATTAATTTCTTTTGTTTTAACTCCCGGCTTTGCCAATCGTTTAATCTCGTTTATTACTTTTTTTAAAATGCATCCCCCTTGTTTCATTATCTCAATCTCATCTTTGGTTTTGTAAAATATCATAAAGAAAAATAAACCTCTCGGTAAACCTCCTCTAACTTATCATAAAACTCCTCCTCAGAGAAATTGTTTTTAACAATAAAATCAGCAAAGGTAAAAGTTGGTCCCATATTTAAATTAAGGAGTTCGTTTAAATCGCGATCCGGACCATAAAGTTTGTTTCTATCTCTTCTTTGGCTTATTCTTTGATAACGTAAATCTTTATCAGCATACAAACCAAGAATATAAACCTTTATGTTTTTTAACTGTTTTTTAAGATAAAGATACTCTTCCCAAGAACGCATTCCGTCAATAATTACAACCGTATTTTTTTTAATCAGTTTTTTAATTTTTTTAAGATTAAGAATGGCGAAAGCAGCCATTCCATATTCTTTACGAAACATCTCGCGTATCCTTTTATGATTTTCTTCATTATGAACTAATCGATGTTTAGTAATATACTCGTTAACTATCTTACCAAAAGAAATTACCGGAATTCTTTTTTTTGTAAAATAATTGGCGGCAGCAGTTTTACCAACTCCCGGTAACCCAACAATGGCAATTATTGCTTTTCCTTTATTTTTTATCGACAAAATTTGATTTTTAACTAATTTTTTTCCTAAACTATTTAAGATTTCCTCATTAACCTCTTCAATTGATTTTGAGGCATCAACGACAATCAACTTCTTTTTCTCATCGTAGTAATTAACTACCGGTAAGGTTTTTTTCTTAAAAAGATCAATTCTTTTTTTAATTGCCGGCAGAGTTTCATCTTCCCGTTCTGAATCATTGCGATATAAAAGACGCCAAAGTGCTTCTTTATCATTAATTTTTAGATAAATCGCTTTATCAATACAATTTTTAAATCTTTTTGCCTGTTCTATAGTTCGTGGAAAACCATCTAAAATATAACCATTTTTATATTCACGTCGCGATAGGTACTGCTCTACTAAAGGAATCATCTTATCATCAGGAACCAAAACACCGGCATTAATTGTTTCTTTAACATATCGACCTAATTTAGTTTTCTCTTTAGCGATTTGGCGTAAAATATGACCGGTGGAAAGATATGGTAAATGAAGTTGTTTGGAGAGCAAATTGCCTTGGGTTGACTTACCGGCACCTTGAATACCAAAAAGAATTAATTTCATATGATTAATTTATTTATAAATAAATAGCTAATGTAATTTTTTCTTTTCTTCATGCACGGTTTGTTTTTTGCATTGAGGACAGTATTTTTTTAACTTTAAAGGACTGGTTGTATTAACTTTATTTTTTTGTGTGACATAATTTTGTTTTTTGCAAACAGTACAGATTAATCCAACCAAGATTCTTGAACCTTTTTTTGCCATAGTTTTTAATAAAGATAACTTCAATAACTTCTAAATCTATTTAAAAAATTTATCATAGCTTTTCATCACCATCTGTGCCTCAATCATCTTAAAAGTTTCCAAAATAACAGAAACAACAATTAAAATACCGGTTCCCCCAATCATCAAATTTTTAAAACCAGTTAAGGTAGAAACAATTGCCGGAAAAATAGCGATTAAACCCAAAAAAATCGCCCCAACACTGGTAATTTTATAAAGAATTTTCTCTAAGTACTGCTTTGTTGCTAAACCCGGTCTTATACCGGGAATAAAACCACCTTGTTTTTGAATCTCTTCGGCTATCTTCTGTGGATTAAAAACAACAATTGTATAAAAAAAGGTAAAACCAATCACCAAAAAAAAGTAAAAAAAGTTGTAAAAAAAGCCGTTGGGAGAAAAGAATTTAATTAAAAAAAGAGCAATTCCAGCAACAATTTTATTTTTCGAATACTGCAAAAAATTACCAATCATCTGGGGAAACAAAACAAAGGAAACGGCAAAGATAATCGGAATAACACCGGACTGATTTAGCTTTAAAGGCAAATAATTTGTCGCCGTCTGATAAACACGATTTCCTCTAATTCTTTTAGCATAATAGACCGGAATCTTTCGAACCGCTTCATTAATAAAAACAACCGCCCCAATAACAAAAACCGAAAGAATAATAAAAAATAAAAGATTAAAAATCATTTCTTGGTTAAAAATAAGTAGTGTTTGGCCGATTAGAACTGGTAATCGGCCAATAATCCCAACAAAAATAATTAAAGAAATCCCATTACCTAAACCAAATTCCGAGATTAATTCACCAAACCAAATTAAGATAAACGTTCCGCTAACAATCGTTACAATAAAGGTAACAAACTCTAAAGGAGAAAGACTGTTAATAATCTTTTGATTTAAAAGTAAGATATAAATTCCAATTGATTGAATTATGGCTAAAGGTAAAGTTAATAAACGAGTATATTGATTAATTTTAAAACGTCCATACTCGCCTTCTTTACTTAAGGCTTCTAATTTAGGAAAAATTACCGTCATTAACTGTAAAACAATTGAAGCCGTAATATAAGGATTCAGTCCTAAAGCCATAATCGAAAAATTAATTAAAGTGCCGCCGGAAAAAATATCAAGAAGCGATAGAAATTGGTTTTGAGAAAAAATTAAGCGAAGTCTAGTTAAATTAATAGCCGGAACCGGTAAAAAAGCAAAAATTCGAAAGAAAAAAAATATTAAAAGAGTAAAAAAACTCTTTTTTTTAAAATGAGGATCGGCTAAAAATATTTTTATTTTTTCAAAAATTTTTTTAATCATAGATTTTAGTTAATAATCTTACCCCCTAATGTTTCTATTTTTTTTCTGGCTGATGATGAAACGATAATCTTTTTTAAAACAACTTTCTTTTTAATCTCTCCTTTATCCAAAATTTTAACGCCGTAAATTAAAGCCTTTTTATCAACTAACTTTTTATTAACAAGATTTTTAACACTAACCGTCTCATCTTCCTTAAAAATATTTAGATTATTAAGATGAACTATAAACGGCTTTTTTTTTAACGGCTTGTTTCGTCCTTTACCTCTTAAAAGAGGAAACCGTTTAATAACTCTACCCTGCCCGCCTTCAAAGTGAAGTGGAATACTTTCTCTTGCTTTTTGATGGCGAGTTGTCCCACGACCGGATTTAGCTCCTTTACCACTACCCAATCCTCTTCCTAATCTTTTTTTTCTTTTGTTAACTATTTTTGGTAAATGAGATAAGAAATTATTCATTTGTTTTTTTTGATTTTAACTTCTTTAAAGCATTAATAACAGCATAACTATTAACAATTTGATTTTTCGATCGAATAATCTTTCCGGAAGCGTCCTTCACCCCAACCAAGTCTAAAATGGCTCGCGCTACACTACCAACCTTTAACCCAGTTCCTTCTGGTGCTGGTTTTAAGAAAATTTTTGCTGCTTTATAGCAAACCATAACTTCATGAGGTAAGGTATTTTTATATATTGGCACAGTAATCATATGATTCTTCGCATAGTTAATCGCTTTTTGAATCGCAACCGGCACCTCTAAACCCCGTCCCAAACCAATACCAACCCAACCATTTTTATCACCAACCGCAACTAAAGCAGAAAAACTAACATAGTTACCGCCGGGTACTTTTTTAGAAACTCTTCTGATTAAGAGAACTCGTTCTTCTAATTTTTTTTCTTCGCTCATACTTAAATATCAATTTTTAATTTTAAATTTTAATTCCTCCTTCCCTTAACCCATTAGCCAAAGCAGCCACTCGACCATGATAAGCCAAAGAGCCGCGATCAAAAACTGCCTCTCTAATCTCTTTTTTTAATAAAAACTCAGCCATATTTTTTCCCATTTTTTTTGCCTCGTCTATTTTTTTCAAACAAAAAAATGACATCAGGGTTTTTCGATTTTCATCATCAATAATCTGAGCATAAAGATATCTATTCGAACGACAAACAACAACTCTTGGTTTTTTTAAAGTTCCAAAGTATCGCGAGCTAACTCTTTTTTTTCTTTTTTGTTTTTGAGTCTGTTTTAATATTTTAATCATAGAAAAATAAAAAAATTATCAAACGGTTGTTCCCGCTTTTACCTTTTTTGTTGGTTTAAGATTAATTCTTTCTCCTTGATAACGAATTCCCTTTCCTTTATAACTATCTGGTTTTTTTGTTTTTTTAATTCGTTCTGCCACCTCGCCAACCAACTGTTTATCACAGCCTTGGACAACAATAATATTGTTTCCTTCTGTCTTAAAAGTAATTCCGGAAACCACCGGAAAGATTACCGGATGAGAATATCCAAGTTTTAAAACTAAATCTTGTCCTTTTAATTGAACGCCGTAACCAGTACCAACAATTTCCAACCTTTTCTCCCATTTTTTTTCAACGCCAATAATCGCATTATTAATTAATTGGCGAAATAAACCTTGCTGGCTAATAGTTGATTTATCATTGTTATTTGTCTTTAAATAAATCTTATCATCTCTCATTTCTATTTTAAGATTTTCTGGCAAACAAAGACTCATTACGCCTTCTTTTCCTTTAATTTCAATCATCTGATTATTTACTTCAATTAATACGGACTGTGGTTTCTCAATTGGTTTACTACCAATCTTATTCATATTTACCAAATATTAAATAATAACTCACCACCGATTTTTTCCTTTTTTGATTCTTTATTGGTTTTTAAGCCTTTTGAGGTTGAAAGAATTGAATATCCTAATCCTCCCATTACCGGCTTTAATTTTTTATAAGAAACGTAAATCCTCTGCCCGGGTTTTGAAAAAATCTTAACATCAGTTAAAACCGGTCTACCCTCATCATATTTTAAATTAACAACCAACTCCCGCTTAACCGAAGAGATTTTATTTATACTAAAATCATCAATATATCCAAGTTTCTTTAATAACTTTAAAATCTCTTCTCGCAAAGAAGAATAAGGAGAAACAATCATCTCCTTTTTGGCTAAATAACCATTTTTTAACCTAATTATTAGATCAATAACTGCATTCGACATAGATTTTTTAGGTGGCTTGGGTAATTCGTTTAGTCACCTTTCCATGACTTCTAAAGGTTCGGGTTAAGGCAAATTCACCCAAACGGTGACTAACCATTGCCTCAGTAATAAAAATTTCAATAAACTTTCTTCCGTTGTGAACAGCCAAGCGATGTCCAACAAATTCTGGCGCTATCTGACAATCCCTTGCCCATGTTTTAATTGGACTACGATCGCCACTTTGTTTTTGTTTATTGACTTTTTTTAATAAATTTTTATCGATATAAGGTCCTTTTTTAAATGATCTAGCCATATTTTTACATTATTTGATTTGATCATCGCGTTTGACGCGATTACCAAGAAATTTTTCTAACTCCAGGTATCTCACCATTTAATGCTTTTTCACGAAAACAAATTCGACATAAACCAAAACGTCTTAAATACCCTCTCGATCGCCCACAAAGAGGACAACGATTTCGGTATCTTATTTTGTATTTTTGTTTTTTTAAAAACTTTACTTCATCTGATTTTTTTGCCATTTTTTAAAAAAATTAATTTTTTAATTTTTTAAATGGTATTCCAATTGCCTCAAAAAGCATCTTCCCCTTCTCTTTATTCTGCGCATTGGTAACAATAGTGATTTGTAATCCCCGAATCTTATCAATCTTTTCATAATCAATCTCAGGAAATATTGTCTGTTCAGAAAAACCAATGTTTAGATTACCACTCTTATCTAAACTTGTTTCTGATATTCCTCTAAAATCTTTAATTCTAGGAATTATTATTTTAACTAATTTTTCTAGTAATGCAAACATCTTTTTTCCTCTTAAAGTAACCTTAACTCCTATTGGCAACCCTTTCCTAATTTTAAAGGCAGAAACCGATTTTTTTGCCTTAGTTATTATTGGTTTTTGACCGGTAATACTAGCTAACTGTTCTTGAATTTTTTCTAAAACTCCTTTATTGGCGACTGCTTCCCCGGCGCCAATATTAATCACTATTTTAACAATCTTAGGATAAGCCATCGGGTTTTTCACTCCCATCTGAGTAAATCGATCTTTTATCTTTTCTTGGTAATATTTTTTAAATTCCATAGATAATTTAAATAAACTTTGATTGACATTTTTTACAATATCTTAGTCTCTTGTTTTTCTCTATTTTAAAACCAACCCTTGTTGTCTTACCGCATTTAGGACAAATTAACATTACCTTTGATAAATCTATTGGTCGCGGAATTTCTACCTTCCCTCCTTGAGGAAACTGATCATTTTTTTTAATATGTTTCTTGTAAATATTTATTCCTAAAATTAAAGCAGTATTATTTTTGGGATAAACCCGATCAACTTTTCCTTCTTTTCCTTTATCTTTTCCGTAAATTATTTTTACTTTATCACCTTTTTTAATTTTCATAATATTTCTTAAATATGACTTATATGACCGATGTGTCTTATAAGTCTTATAAAATTAATAACCTTTAATACATCTCCTCAGCTAAACTGGCAATTTTATTAAAACCGGCATCTTTTACTTCTTTAGCAATCGGACCAAAAATTCGGGTGCCTTTTGGATCCGTTGTTGTTTTATTCAAAAGAATCACACAGGCATTGTCATCAAAACGAATATAACTACCATCAGGTCTTCTTCTTTCTTTTTTTGTTCTCACAATTACCGCCGGTAACACCTCTCCTTTTTTAACCTGCCCATTAGGAATAGCTGATTTAATTACAACAGTAACCACCTCACCTAAATAAGCAAACCGACGATTACCCTTGCGAGGAGTGCCTATAAGAAAGGCTTCTTTAGCACCAGTATTATCAGCTACCTTTAAAACAGATCTTAATTGTAACATATTTTTTTATAAAATTATTTTTTTTTAATCTCTAATTTGTCAATAACAACAAAATGTTTCTCTTTAGAAATTGGTCTTGTCTCCTTAAAACTAATCCAATCGCCCTCTTTTAAATCTAAAGTCTCGTTGTGAACTTTATATTTTTTTCTTCGTGAAATTATTTTTTTATATAACGGATGACGAAATCTCCTTTCGACTAAAACAGTAACGGTTTTTTTCATCTTGGTAGAAATTACTATCCCGGTAAAAATTTTATTCATAACTTTTATTTTTTATTTCTGATAAAACTGTTAATATTGCCGCGATTCTTTTCTTTTTTTTCCTAATAATATTGGTATCCTTTATTGGATTGGTTTTCATTTCTAATCTTATTTTGGTAATTTCTTCTCTTATTTTTTGTATTTCTTTTTCTAATAAATCCGGCTTATTTTTTTTTATTTCTTTAATAATTTTTTTCATAATCTATCCTTTTTCACAATCTTTGTCTTAACTGATAATTTATGACTAATTGCCTTCAAAATTGATGTTGCTTCCTTCTCTGGTAAACCATCAATCTCAAATAAAACTCTTCCTGGTGATACTGATGCAACAAAATAGGCAACCTCTCCTTTTCCTGCTCCCATTGTTACCTCAGGTGGTTTTTTGGTATAGGGTTTATCTGGAAAAATTCGAATCCAATACTTACCAACCTTTCGCGTTGCTCTAGCAAAAACAATTCGCGCTGCTTCAATCTCACGATCCTTAATCCAACCGCTACTAATGGCTTTTAAGCCAAAAGAGCCGAAGTTAAGTTCATTTCCCTTAATGGCAATTTTGCGCCAAACACCGCGAAACTGTCGGCGATATTTTTGTCTCTTTGGTGCTAACATAATTAATGACAAATCCAAACTTTAACACCAATATATCCGGATTTAGTCAAAGCCGGATACTCGGCATAATCAATGTTTTCTCTAATCGTTGACATTGGTACAGTTCCTTGAAAATATTTTTCTTGACGGGAAATCTCAGCCCCAGCAATTCTTCCAGCCAAACGTATCCTTACTCCTTTGGCCCCGGCTTCCATTACTCTATTAATTGCGTTATGAACAACGCTTCGATGAGGAAAGTTTTTAACCAATTTTTCCGCAATCGTTTGAGCAACATAGTAGGCATTTAAATATGGTTTTTTAACTGGTTCGATTTTTAACTCAATCTTTACGTCTTTTGCTTTTTTTTCGATATTTAAAAGCCGCATTACTTCATTTTTTAACTCTTCTAATCCCTTTCCGCCGCGACCAATAATAATTCCCGGTTTAACGGAATAAAAAATCAAGGTAATTTTATTAATCGCTCTTTCAATCTCCAAATTAACAACGGCACTATAACTCATTTTTCGCATTAAAGACTCTCGTAATTTGATATCACTAATTAAGGCATTCTTAAACTTTTTTTTATCAGAAAAAAACCATCGCGAATTCCAGTTATAAATAATTCCCAATCGTAAACCCTTAGGATTAACTTTTTGTCCCATACTTATTTTGATTTTTTATTTTTAATTTTATTAATTTTTTTTCCTGGTTGTGTTTCTCCTTTTATTTTACTGTTTTTATCTTTTTTTATTAGATTTCTTACCGAACTATTTTTTTTCTTCGCTAACTTTTTAGCCTCTGTCTTTTTCTTATCTTTTTCTCCTGTTTCTTCCTTTTTCTTTAATTCTAAATCAGAAACGGATGATTCTTCCCGAAATAATTTTTTAGGGACCGGTTGCTTTTTAGAATTAGAAATTAAAGGTGAAGAAATTTTTTCAAGAATTATTTTAATATGAGAATATCGTTTTTTTCTCGGTTTTACCATTCCTTTTGAACCAGGACGATATCTTTTTATCTTTCGCCCTTCTTCAACTAATAAAGTCTTAAATCGTAATATGTCTTCGGAAAAACCTAAGTTTTTCGCATTGGCTAAAGCAGATTTAATAGCTTTATAAAAAATCTGGGCTCCTTTTTTTGGTGTATAAAGCAAGTGGTTTAAAGCCTGTTCTGGTGTCATTTTCTTTATTGCTGGAACTAAAAAACGTAATTTCTTAGGACTAATTTTTAAGTTTTTAAGATAAGCCTTTATTTCCATATTTCTATTTTCTTGGTTTAACTATCAACTTGTTGCTTGTTTTATCTTTCTTTCGAGTTTTCTTTCCTCGAGCTGGTTTTCCCCACGGTGTCTTCGGGTGCATGCCCTCACCACTTCTTCCTTCTCCACCACCATGAGGATGACTTCTTGGGTTTTGTGCTGTTCCTCTAACCGTTGGCCTTATTCCCATCAAAATTTTTCTTCCGGCTTTGCCAATTTTTTTCTCTTTATAATCAATATTGCCAACCTGCCCGATAGTAGCATAACAATCATTTAAAAATCTTTTTATCTCACCCGATGGTAGTTTAACATGGACATATTTATCTTCTTTAGCAATAATAAGACCAGCTGTTCCAGCGCCTCGAACCACCTGTCCTCCTTGTCCTGGATAGATCTCTAAATTATGAATCTGTGTCCCAATGGGAATGTTAACAATCTTCATTGCGTTACCGCATTTTATCTCAGCTTCATCGGCACTAATTATTTTGTCACCGATATTTAACCTTTCTGGCTTTATTATATATCTAAAATCACCATCATTATATTTAATTAAAGCAATATCACAGTTCCGATTAGGATCATATTCAAATCTAATTACCTCACCGTTAATATTTCTTTTATCACGTTTAAAATCAATAATTCGATAGTATCGCTTCTGTCTTCGACCTTGATGACGAATAGAGATATGACCATGATGATCACGACCAGAGTGTTTTTTTAAAATCTTAATTAATTTTTTAATTGGTCTTTTACTGTTTAAGTCCATATTTTTATTTTAGGAACTAGGAAAAATGTCCAACTTACCTTTTTTTAACTTAATAAAAACAATTTTTTTTGAAGAATTTTCTTTTTTTATCATCCGCCTTCCAACGCGTTTTGTTTTCCCCTTCCTTATTAAAACTTTTAATTTTTCTACCTCTACTGGATAGATTTTTTCTATCGCGTTTTTTATCTGATTCTTGTTTGCCTTTATATTAACCTCAAAAGTATAGATCTGGTTTTTTAGCAAATCGGTTGACTTTTCTGTTAAAACTGGTTTTATAATTATTTCATCAACTTTCATTTATTTTTTTAATGAAATCTTTTAATGGGTTTTCCATAAACAAAATCGTGTCGGCATTCAAAAGATTATAAGCGTTTAAACAATCAACGGTCCTAATATCAAGATTAACCAGATTTCTTGCCGCTAAAACCAAATTATTATTTTTAATTTTATCGACGACTAACAAGATCTTTCTCCCTAAACCCATTTTTTTTAAAAAACTAGCCAACAACCGTGTTTTGGGTTTCATTTCGGAAAATAACTGACTTAGGCCAATTATCTTTCTTTCTTTTATCTTTAAGATAAAAGAATCAAATAAACTTTTTTTTATCTGCTTTTTATTCAATTTAAGACGATACTCTTTTGGTTTTGGACCACCAACAACACCGCCGCCGACAAATATTGGCGCTTTAATATCGCCGTGTCTTGCCCGACCTGTTCCTTTTTGGCGATATATCTTTCGCGTCGAACCTTTTACCTCACCCCGAGTTTTAGTCGACGCCGTTCCTTTTCTTTGATTGTTTAGATAAACTCTTACCGTTTGGGCGAGTAATTTATAATTTATCTTTATCTTGCTGCTTTCAGGTGAAATTTTAATTGTGTCCTTAATCTCGCCATTAGGATCGTAGATTATAATTTTTTCTGCTTCTATTTCTTTTTCTATTTTTTTTCTTACTACCATAGTCTAAACTACTTTTTTAATTTCTAATAAACCATTCTTTCTTCCCGGAACTAAACCTTTAACGGTAATCATCTTTTCATCTACATCGATAACTTCAAGATTTTTTACGGTTATTCGCTGTCCTCCCATTCGCCCAGCCATTCGCTTACCTTTTAGAACTCTTCCAGGAGTAGTTGTCTGCCCAATTGACCCAGGCGCTCTTTCTCGATCAGATTGACCGTGGGTTCGTGGTCCACCATGAAAATGGTGTCGTTTCACCACCCCTTGAAATCCTTTGCCTTTGCTTATTCCTGAAACATTGACCTTGTCACCAGGTTTAATAAAAAAAAGTGGATTGATCTTATCGCCAATCGCTATTTCCTTTCCATTAACTATAATCTTTTTCTTAATCTCTTCCTCTTTAGGTAATATTTTATTGAGATATTTTTCAATTCTAATCTCTTTTAAAAAACGAAGCGGGGTTTTTATCCCCGCTTTTTCTAACTGACCCTGAATTGATTTTTTAATCTTTTTTGTCTGACAAAAGGCAAGTTTTAATGACCAATAACCATTATTTTTTTTATCTTTAATATCAACTAAATAACACTCACCAACATCTATCTTGGTAATCGGTAAACGATTACCATCTTTGTCAAAAAATTGAGTTTGGTCTTTTTTTTCTCCTAAAATTACATTCATATTTAAGACAAGAAAAAAGACCCTAGATTAGGGTCTTTAAAACTATCCAATCTAGAGAAACAATTTATTTAAAAATAAATAAAAAAATTAAGTTTATCCGATCATTAATTATATAACAGAAAAATTAAAGGGTCAAGTAGTTAAAGGTTCTATGTCATAAAGTATGGTAAGAAAATAATACTTTAGATTATTAAAACAACCAAAACCTCTTAAAATTTTTGTGACACAAATTTTTCTTCTATCTATAGGATAAAAAAACGGGGATGGTTTA
>Ga0209101_1000226_pt1 | contig 48319 bp, 41 predicted proteins | sample ConPoolayeCmetaG_FD_185481 | JGI IMG/M metagenome (GOLD analysis project Ga0209101, IMG submission 185481) | Hot spring microbial mat communities from California, USA to study Microbial Dark Matter (Phase II) - Cone Pool mat layer C metaG... ... | reverse complement strand
TCCCTACGCCGCTCCGGTTGAGGTTATTTTACCATACTGCCGACCGGGAATATACGACCTGGGTCTGATCGGCTGACGCATAGGCCGACGCATAGGGATGCGTCGGCCACAGAAGGTAGGAGCGGCGTCCCTACGCCGCTCCGGCGTCCCTACGCCGCTCCGGCGTCCCTACGCCGCGCATAGGGATGCGTCGGCCACGCATAGGGATGCGTCGGCCACGCATAGGGATGCGTCGGCCACGCATAGGGATGCGTTGGCCACGCATAGGGATGCGTCGGCCACAGAAGGTAGGAGCGGCGTCCCTACGCCGCTCCGGCGTCCCTACGCCGCTCCGGCGTCCCTACGCCGCTCCGGCGTCCCTACGCCGCTCTACAAGATAAAGCGTTCAACGGCCCAGGCAACGCCGTCTTGTTCAAAAGGAGGAGCAATCACATCGGCGACGGCTTGGAGTTCGACCACGGCATTGCCCATCGCCACCCCCAGGCCGGCCCAAGTCAACATATCGAGATCATTGACCCCATCGCCGATGGCCATCACCTCCTCCTGGGCCACACCCACCTGTCCGGCCAGCCAGGCCAAGGCCCGCGACTTGGTCGCCGACCTGGACAAAATATCCAGGCCGTAAGGATGGGTCAACAGCACGCGCGCCCGTTCGCCAAACCTTTCCAGCGTCCGTTTGTACACCCCGGCCAGATGCTCGCGGTCGAGCGAGGAAACGAGCAAAACCTCACTGTGGGCCGGAATGTGTGCACGAAGGTCGGGCACAAAACGGGTGCCCGGCCCACCGGTATAGAGGTGAAAATCGGGCACCACCTGATCGGGCGTGCAGTCGTGGTAAACGGTAAGCGCGTCACCTTGACTATCAAAGAGCATCATCGATACGCTTTGTGTATACAACCAATCAACGATCTCGCGCATCAACGAATGCGGCACCGTCTCGGCATGAATGAGCCGACCGTCGAGGTGACGAATGCTGCCGCCGTGATTGCAGATCAACGGTGCGGTAAGGCCCAGCGATTCGGCGATTGGCCGAGCGCGGGGAAAAGCGCGCCCGGTAACCAGGGCGACGGTCACGCCGGCCTCAACGGCGGCGTGGAGTGCCGCCACCACACGCGCCGACGGCGGGTCAGGAAAACGCACCAGCGTATCGTCGATGTCACATGCCAGCAAGCGAATGGTCATCGGCCGTCCTGTAACACATAGCGTTCAATGGCCCAGGCGGCGCCATCTTGATCCTGCGGCGGGGCGATCACATCGGCAACGGCCTGGACCTCCGCCGAAGCATTGCCCATCGCCACCCCCAGGCCGGCCCAGGCAATCATCGAGCGGTCGTTGCCGTTGTCGCCCAAGGCCATAACCTGTGCGCGGTCGATGCCCAGGTGCTGCGCCAGACGGGCAACGGCGTCCCCCTTGGAGACATTGAGCGGCACCCCTTCGACAAACCAGTCGTGTGAACGGGTCACGTCAAAGCGGCCGGCGGCAAAGACCCGCAACGCGGCCTCCAGACGGTCGCCATGCGCCCGGTCTTGGGCAATGAGGATAAATTTAACCGGATCGCCCGGCAGGGCTGCGGGCAAGTCTTGAACCTGGTGAGCCGGCAGGCTGAACCAGCGTTCGTAATAGGCCGGTTCGCGCGTGCGGGTGGTATAGTAAATCTCGTCGTCGTAATAAACCGAGAGTTCAACCTGTTGTTGTCGGGCAAAATCGACGATTGCCGGCAGGTGTGCACGGCTCAAGTGAGCCTGGTAAAGCGTCTGGCCGGCCTGGGTACGGATCAAGGCACCCTGATAGCAGATCAACGGCGCAGCAATACCCAATTGTCGCGCAAAGCCTGAAGCCGAACTGAAACCGCGGCCGGTGGCAATGGTCACAACGACCCCTCGAGTCTGCGCCAGATGCACGGCACGCAACAAACGGGGAGAAAAAACCAGCTCCGGGCCGACCAACGTCCCGTCCAGGTCACAAGCAATCAGTTTGATAGTCATATTCCGGTCTCAAGATCGATCAAGATGATGCGGTCAAGGTGAGTATAATCGCGCAGCACTTGAACGCGGGCCTGTGGAAAGGCCTGACGGGCCAAAGCAAGCACCGCCTTGCCCTGTCCGGCGCCGATTTCGCCCACGAGTGCACCACCCGGCGCCAGATAAGGGGGAGCCTGGTTGAGCAACGCGCGGATTGCCGCCAGCCCGTCGACGCCGGCAAGCAAGGCCAGACGAGGCTCATAGCAGCGGACGTCGGGGGGCAGTTCGGCAAACTCGGCCTCGCTCACATAAGGCAGGTTGGCGACGATGAGATCGACCGGGCCGGGCACAGGTGAAAGCAACTCACCCTGCGCAAATGTGATACGCTCCTCTACCCTATAGCGGCGGGCATTAACCTGTGCCACCGCCAGCGCCTCGGCCGAGAGATCGACCGCCCAAATCGCCGCCTGCGGCAGATGGACGGCCAGGGAGACGGCAATGGCCCCGCTGCCGGTACCGACATCGACAATGCGCGGCTGCGACCGGCGTTGTGCCAGTTCGAGGGCATGCTCGACCAGCAATTCGGTCTCCGGCCGGGGGATCAGCACCCGCGCGTCGACAAACAGATCCAGATCAAAAAAAGCCCGGTGACCTGTGAGATAGGCCACCGGCTCGTGGTTAGCACGACGGGCAATCAAGGCCTTGAATTCGGCCTCTTGCGCAGCCGAAAGCGTTCGTTCCGGATGGACAAACAGGTCGGTCGGCGTACAGCTCAGCACATGAGCCAGCAACATCGTCGCCGACGTGTGCGGTTCACCTGTTCCCCCAAGTTGTCCCTCCGCCCAGGTCAGGGCATGCTCGACACGCCAGATGGTCACTCCTCCCCCAGCGATTGCAGCCGTTCCGTCTCGGCAGTGATGGCCAATTCGTCAATAAAGGGGTCGAGATCGCCGTCGAGCACACCGGCCAGGTTGTAGGAAGACATACCGATGCGATGGTCGGTGACCCGATTTTGCGGAAAATTGTAGGTGCGAATTTTTTCCGAGCGGTCGCCGGTGCCCACCTGTGAACGTCGCGCTGTGTCCAGCTCTTGCTGACGCTTCTGTTCTTCGATGGCGTAGAGCCGGGCGCGCAAAATGGCCATTGCCTGCAAACGGTTTTGCGTCAATGAACGTTGATTTTCACATGTCACCACAATGCCGGTGGGTTTGTGGATGATGCGGATGGCCGTGGCGTTCTTTTGCATGTGCTGTCCGCCGGGACCAGACGAGCAATAGTTTTCGATTTCCAGGTCGTTGGGGTCGATCTGCACATCGACCTCGTCCATTTCGGGCAACACGGCAACCGTCGCCGTAGAAGTGTGAATGCGCCCGCTTGACTCGGTCACCGGCACGCGCTGCACGCGATGTACCCCGCTCTCGAATTTCAGCCGTGAATAGGCCCCTTTGCCGTCGATCTTGAACACCACTTCTTTGTAGCCGCCAATGCCGGTTTCGTTGGCGCTTAGGATTTCGGTTTTCCAGCCGTGGTTTTCGGCATAGCGCATATACATCCGCGCCAATTCGGCGCCAAACAGTCCCGCTTCGTCACCGCCGGCCCCGGCGCGAATTTCGACGATGACATTTTTGTCATCGCGCGGGTCCTTGGGCAGCAGCATCCGTTTGAGTTCGCCTTCCAATTGCGCAGCGCGCGGCTCTAGCTCATCCAGTTCACCACGAGCCAGATCGGCCATTTCGGGGTCATCCAACAGGCTTTGTGCTTCGGCGATTTGGTTGAGCAGGTTGGTATATTCGTGATAGCGTGTCACAAGCGGCTCCAGCTCGGCACGCTCTTGGGCATACTCGGCCAGTTTGACATGATCGGTTGCCACTTCGGGCCAAGCCATCGCCTCGGTCAACTCGTCAAACCGTTTGGCGATTTTTTGCAATTTTTCCAACATCAGAAACGCTCCTCAAAATAGTACGAACACTCTATTGTACCTGAACTGGAGAGGCATGTCAAACGGCGCGCGTCGCGCGGAGCAAAAAAAAGAGCCACTGTCTGATTCGCCGATGCATAGGATGTGTCGGCACGGCTCTTTGCTATGTTTCCCCCTCGGGCTACGGCTTATTTTACCACTACCGTTTGTCGCAGGGTTTCCCCGCCACGCTCGCTGAACCAGGCATCTCCTTCGCGCAGCATATCCCATTCGAGCACATAACGTCCGGGGCCGGGGGGAGCAATCACCCAGGCAGCCCAAGTGGCCTCACCGCCTGGCTCGACGCGGTGTGGCACATTGGTGCGCGGCGATTCCGAGATCAACCGCGCGCCATCTGATGTCCACCAGCGATAGGAAAGACGCACCGGCAGCCACGGCCCGGCCTCCCAAACCTGCGATCCGATATTGCGCACCCGCACCTTGATCTGATACAGTTGCCGAGTTTGCATAGTCAAAGGCGTAGCCGCCGACAGATAGCGTACCCGATACATCGCCTCGCCATAGTCGGCCAGGGCCTGGCGCACCTGCGCTATGTTGTCCCGTGCCGCCCCCAAACGGAGCAGCAACACACCTCCCCGTTGGGCGATCACCCCATACTCCGGACGATCCAGCCACAGATCGACCAGTTCGTAAAAGGTATGAAAATCGAGCGGGCTTTTGTTCGCCGCCGCATCCAGATCGAGCACCACGTATTCGGCCAGCTCACCCGCCGACAACTCACAACGGTAAAAGAGCAGCGCATCGCGTCGCTGCGACAAATGTGGATGCAAGTCGCTCTGCGCACAAACCGAGACATCCGGCGGCACCAGAGCAAGGATTTGACGTATATTTTCATCGTATACCGATTCTTGATAATAATTTGCAACGTGAAATGCCCGGCCGGGCGGAAAAGGGCTGAACAACCAGCTCACCAAAAAGGTGTTGAGCAAGACGGTTAAAGCCAGGACGGTGCCGGCACGCTCAAATCGTCGGCGGCCCGGACGGCCCAACCAGGCCAGAACTTCACCGGCGGCGATCCAGATAAAGGGAATGACCGGGGCCATATAGTGAGCATAAATCGTGGCTTGCCACTCTGAACCGGCCAGCAGGTTGATCGCCAACACGGGCAATGCGGGCAACAAGGCCGGCAAAGCGAGGAGCGAAGTAAACCCCAGCGGCGCAACCAGGTCGAACAACGTTTGCAGCTTTTCGCGGTCGGTGAACTGAGTCAACAACAGAGCAGGGTGAGTCAGCAGATTTTTGACCATCTCCAGCGGCGTGTCGCCCAGCGCGCCAAAACGCCGTTCGATCAGGCTTCCCGCGCCGGCGCCGTACAGATTTCGCACCCATGGCACGATCAGGTACAGGTCTACGGCCAGCCAGGCCAGAGCGATCAAAATCGTCGCCAGGCCGTGCAACCACACGGTATGTGCCGACCGGTCGGCCCGCGTCACACGCCGGCCCGGCCAGAGCCAGATGATCGGCCCCAGGCCCAGCAAGACAAACGCCGCTTCAATGCGGCAGGCAAGGGCCAGCCCGATCCACAGATAATAGGCCGACCAGCGTTGGGCGCGCATTGCCCGCCAGGCCGCAATGAGCCAGGGCACCATCAACGCCGAAGGGTGAAATTCGGCCATGTTGACATAGTGTAGCGGCAGGTAGAGCAGGTACGCCCCGGCGAGCAGTGCCCCCCACAACGGCCGGTTGGTTCGATCGCCGACCAGGCCATACAGCGGGATCGCTGCGGCAGCCAGGCCAAGCGTTTGCACGATTAGCAAAATGCATGGATTGGCCCAAAGCCAGTAAAGCGCAAAAAGCGGGACCAAGATCAACTCGAGCTTGGCGTCGAGCAGGCGATTTTCATAGCGCGACCCCTCGGCCGGCGACCGATAAAGCGGTGTTCGTTCGAGAAGGCGTCCATGGATGGTGTTCCATGCTGCCTGATCCATCGTGCCGGTATCGAGGGCATGGGTGCGAAAAGAAAGATGGTCGGCGATGCTTAACGAGCTAAAAACCAGAACATAAATCAACACCAGCACGCCGAGGCCGATCGCCAGCGGTTTATCGCGGTTGACGCGCCCCAATAAAGCGTCGAGCGCGCCGACAAGAGGAATGGCCACCAGAAGCGAACTGAGCGTGCTCAAAAAATAGGCCCACACCGAACTGCCCGGCTGAATGCCCAGCGGATGGACCCAATAGCGCAGAAAAAAGGGCAGAACGAACAAGGAGAGCAAAAAGGGCAGCGAGGCACGCGGCAACCGATGTGCCGGGTCGGCACAGAGCGAGGCCAGCCACAAAAGCAGGGCAGCACATTCAAAGAAAACGAGTGTCCAGGCCAACCGTTTCAGCAAGAGAAGGTAAATCGGTTTCTCTTGCCACCAAAGCAAAATCTGGCCCTGATAAGTCCAATCCCACCAGGCAAGGGCCAACAGAGCACCGGCCGCCAGTGGACAGGCCAAAAACGGCCAGACGGGTAAACGGTCAGAATGATTCATAGGGGCAGACAAAGCGGCGAATCCGCCACCGAGGGCCTATCCAAGCAGTTTTGCGAACAGGCTCCAAGCCTGCTGCTCGCAGGAATACGATAAATAGCACAATGCATCATTGTTTTTCAAGGTATCGTTGAGGGCATCGGCTTGGCCAGCAAACCAAACAGGACGGTGATGCCAAAGGCAATCAACGCGGCAGCCCATAACCGCCAGCGCCAGGGGTTATAAACGCGGGCAATCCGCCGATCGATGGCCTTTTGCCGACGCGCTTCCCATTTATCCAGGGCCGAGGCCTGAGCGTCGGCCACCATCCGCCCCTGCCCTGTCGCCACACGGCGTTTGTTCCCCGCATCAGCAGCCGTGCCTTCCGTCGGCACGAGCAAACCGCCAAACATGAGCAGTGAGGACATCCAAAAGCACCAGTTGGAGAGGTGGTAGAAAAAATTGTCGAAATTGGTCGGTTGGAAAATGCTCACAACAAGCAAAAGCAGAGTGGTCATCACCACACCGACGCCGGCAAATCCCCCTGCCCAGGCAAAAAAGACTCCCACCTTGAGCCAAAACGTTTGTTTTTGTCCTGTATTCTCTTGATTCATTGCGCTTCTAAAACCTCAAGTCCCATATCGATACGGGTGAGCACGCGCTCACGGCCCATCACATCCATCGTTTCAAAGAGCGGCGGCGAAACCTGTCGCCCGGTGACGGCAATGCGCAAAACGCCAAACACCACACCCGCTTTGACCCCCAGCTCGTCGGCCAAAAGGCGGAACGGCTCCTCCAGAACCTCATCGGTCAGGGCCGGGGCCATCGCAATCAGATTCCGCGCGCGACGGAGTATGTTGGCTGCGGCAGATGCATCCAACTTGCCGATCAACAGTTCACGTGACGGTGGCGTATCCGGCTGAAAGATGAAATCGGTCAGCGGCACGGCATCGGCAAGCGTCTTGAGCCGCTCGCGCACCAACGGCGCAACCTTGCGGGCCATTTCAACCGAGACTTCATAGCCGGCAGCCCGATAAAAGGGACATAATCGCCCGGCCAGGTCGTCGAGATCAAGCTGACGGATGTAAACGCCGTTCATCCACTCCAGTTTGGCATAGTCAAAGCTGGCCGAGGAGGCGTTGAGCCGATCCAGCGAAAATTTTTCGACCAGCTCCTCACGCGAGAACAACTCGGTGTGGTCATCATAGCTCCACCCCAGCCGGGCGATAAAGTTGATCAGTGCCTCGGGCAAATAGCCGGCGGCGCGGAAGTCCTTCACCAACACCAGATACTCTCGCCCATCTGCGCCGACCGTCTTGCGTTTGCTCATCTTGCCTTTTCCACCGGGGTCCAAAAAGATCGGCAGGTGGATGTAAAGGGGGATTTCCCAGCCCAAGGCGTTGTAGAGGACCACGTGGATGGGGCATGTCGAAAGCCACTCTTCGCCGCGCATAATGTGGCTGATCTCCATCAGGTGGTCATCGACCACATTGGCCAGATGGTAGGTGGGAAATCCGTCCGACTTGAGCAGTACGATGTCTTCGAGCATCTCGTTGTCGACGCGGGTCTCACCGCGCAGCAGATCGAAAAAGGTGGTGACGCCCGTCATGGGAGCCTTGATGCGCACCACGTAAGGCAGACCGGCCGCTTCTTTTTCGGCGACCTCATCTGCGCTCAAGTTGCGGCAGTGACGGTCATAGCCGGTGTGTTTGCTGTGTGCGGCACGTTGCTGCTCACGCAATTGCTCCAGCCGTTCGGGGGTACAAAAGCATTTGTAGGCGTAGCCCTCTTCGACCAATTTATGGGCATAATGACGATACAAATCGATGCGCTGCGATTGATAATATGGCCCATAATCTCCCCCCACCTGCGGCCCTTCATCCCATTGCAGGCCAAGCCAGCGCAGGCTGTCCACAAGATCTTGCTCGGCTTCCTGGTAATAACGGCTGCGGTCGGTATCTTCGATGCGCAAGATAAAAACGCCACCCTGGTTGCGGGCAAAGGCCCAGTTGTACAAGGCCGTACGCGCCCCGCCGATGTGCAGATAACCGGTCGGACTGGGGGCAAAACGGACGCGAACGGGCTTGGTCATGGTCGATCTCCTTGAACTTGGTTTGTGCTCATTCTATCCAATCTGAGTTAAAAAGCAAGTAGCACAGGCTCAAGCCTGTGCTACTACGGCGGTTGGACACAATTCGGGGCGTTATACAGCGTTAAAAAGCAAGTAGCACAGGCTCAAGCCTGTGCTACATTTGTTTCCTCAGGCATACAGCTCGTCAGGGTCGACGCGACGTTGGCCTTTTGGCCTTGATGGGGCCGGTTCAACGATCGGCGCAGACTCCCCTGCCGCGACCATCCGCCGGATCAGACGCTCGCGCAAAATGTCGGCAACCTCGCGATGCGATTCAAACCCGATCAGGTTGGTCAGCTCGTAAGGATCGGCTTCCAGATCGTACAAAAACTCTTCGACGTAGCGATCCGCGGCCGGGTCTTGCCAGCCATGGCGATCTGGTGCGACAACACTGTATTTCCAGCGCCGGGTGCGCACGGCACGCCCCACCTGTGCTTCGCTGATTTGAACGAAAATTTCTTCAGGCCACCCTTTTTTATCACCACGCAGCAAGGGCAGAATCGAGCGACCTTGCATAGTGTCCGGGATGGGCAATCCAGCCGCATCGAGCAGGGTGGGCGGCAGATCGACCAGGCTGACCAGCTCACGCACCTGGCCGCCCCCCTCGAAAACAGAGCCACACAACGCAGCCGGAATGCGTATCGAACTCTCATGGCAGGAACGTTTGTATTCGCCGTTGCGCGTCTTGAAATGGCAGCCGTGGTCAGAGGTGAACAGGACAATCGTGTTCTGATCTAGCGCCAGGCTTTTCAAGGCATCCAGCAGACGGCCAAACGCCTCGTCCAGTCGCTTGACCATTCCGTAATAGCCGGCAATGTGTTGGTGCGTCGAGCCGCCCAGGGCAGCCAGATCGGGTGGAATCCATTTGCCGGTATACATCTCGCGGTAGCCGTCGGGGGGCACGAAATCGTCCAGGTGATTTTGAAAATGCGGCTCCAGGTAAGAAATAAAGAGGTAAAAAGGAGATTTTTGGTGCTCATCTATGTAGCGAATCGCTGCATCGGTAAGCGCATCCACACGGTAACCGGGGAGTCTGACCTCGCGCCCGTCGCGGTCATACATCACTGTGCGATAAGGGGTGGAGGTGTGTTCGAGCACGTTGGCCGCCAGCCAGAATTGATAACGCCCCTGCTGATGCAAAGGCACGGGATCACCGTTGGCCAGATGCCATTTGCCGATGTAGGCGGTGTGATAACCGGCCGCGTTGAAATGGTCGGCCAGGGTGGGCAGGTTTTCCGACAAGGAAAGGCCGTTGCGCCAAACGCCGGTGTTGGCGGCATATATGCCGGTTTGCAGGCTGGCCCGCGCCGGGCCACAAACCGGTTGACAGGTAAAAGCGTTGTAGAGATGGGTGCCTCGTTGGGCGATGCGATCGAAATGAGGGGTCAGGCCAAGCGGGTTGCCGTGAACGCCGGTGGTGTCCCAGCGCTGTTGGTCGGTGAAAAAGACGATGACATTGGGATGATCGGTGCGTTTTTCAGACATCAAAATCCTCCTGTGTGGTCAGCGGTTAGCAGTTAGCGGTCAGCAGTTAGCGGTCAGCAGTTAGCAGTTAGCGGTCAGCAGTTAGCGGTCAGCAGTTAGCGGTCAGCAGTTAGCGATCAGCAGTTAGCATAGGCAGGATGAACAATTCGAGAATGGTCTGTTGACCACTAACCACTAACCACTGATCACCGACCACTGATCGCTGATCACTGATCGCTGATCACTGATCGCTGATCGCTGATCGCTGATCGCTGATCGCTAACCATATAAGCGCAGTATACACCCAACTCGACAAATCCGCCACATTGCTCACCTGGCACACCTGTGATACAATACGCCGAGTTTTGCATCATCCATCCGCATTTGAGTTTCGCCGTTCACGCATCATCTTTTGAGGAGGCAAAAATGACCCAGTACGTTGCTGCTATCGATCAGGGCACGACCGGCACCCGCTGTATGCTTTTCGGCCACGACGGACGGGTTGTTTCGGCCGAATATGCCGAACATCGGCAAATCTACCCGCAACCCGGCTGGGTAGAACACGATGCGCTGGAAATTTGGACCAACACCCGCCGTGTTGTGGCCGCTGCGCTGGCCAAACATGATATCCAACCGCAGCAAATTGCCGCCGTCGGCGTCACCAATCAGCGCGAAACGACGTTGATCTGGGATCGCACCACCGGCCGACCGCTTTATAATGCCATTGTCTGGCAGTGCACACGCACCCAGCCGCTTTGTCAGCGGATGATCGATGACGGGCTGGAACCGCTTTTTCGCGCCAAAACCGGCCTGCCGATCAGCGTGTACTTTTCCGGCCCCAAGATCAAATGGCTTTTGGACAATGTACCGGAGGTACGCGCTCAGGTTGCCGCCGGCAATGCACTTTTTGGCAACATGGATACCTGGATCATTTGGAACCTGACCGGGGGAGTCAACGGTGGCGCACATATCACCGATCCGAGCAATGCCAGCCGCACGATGTTGATGAACCTGCACACGTTGGACTGGGACGACGAGTTGTTAAACATCTTGGGCATTCCGCGTTCGATCTTGCCCCAGATCCGTCCCTCCAGCGACAAATCATTTTACGGCCATACGTTGCCCACCGGCCCCTTTGGCGGATCGATCCCCGTCTGTGGCGACCTGGGCGATCAACAGGCGGCGCTCTTTGGGCAAACCGGCTACACGGCCGGTGAGGCCAAAAACACCTACGGAACCGGCTGCTTTATGCTGCTCAACACCGGTCCTCAAATCGTGCCTTCGCAAAGCGGTCTACTGACCACGGTCGCCTATAGCCTGGAGCCGGGCCGGGCCGTCTATGCGCTGGAAGGCTCGATCGCCATCACCGGCGCAGCCGTCCAATGGCTACGCGACAACCTGGGGCTGATCCAAAACGCCGCCGAGACGGAAACGATCGCCGCTTCGGTGCCGGATGCCGGCGGCTGCTACTTTGTGCCGGCCTTTTCCGGCCTCTTTGCCCCCTATTGGGACATGTACGCTCGCGGGGCGTTGGTCGGCCTGACCCGCTACGTGAACCGCGCGCACATCGTCCGTGCCACGTTAGAGGCAATCTGTTATCAGACGCGCGATGTGATGGAGGCGATGATCCAGGACTCGGCCCGCAGCGGCACCGAACTGAACCTGACCACGCTCAAGGTGGACGGCGGAGCCACCGTCAACAACTTTTTGATGCAACTCCAGGCCGACATTCTGGGCGTGACGGTAGTACGCCCCACCGTCAGCGAAACAACCGCACTCGGTGCGGCCTATGCGGCCGGGCTGGCCGCCGGTTTGTGGTCTAATCTGGACGACCTGCGCGCCAATTGGGGCGTTGATCGCCGCTTTGAACCACAATGGGATGAGACCCGTCGTGCCGCAGGCTATGCCGGCTGGAAAAAGGCCGTCGCCCGCACCCACGATTGGGTCGAAAAATAAAAAAAGGACAACCTTGACCGAAATCATACTTCCGCCTCATTACCGACGAAATTTTTGGGTGCTGGTCCTCGACTTTGCCTTTTTCGGCATCGGCATCACCTTTATCGGCACCGGCACGGTGATCCCCAGCTTTTTGAATGCGCTTGGGGCACCCCCCTTGATCATCGGGCTGATTTCCACCCTGCAAAGCGCGTGCTGGCTCTTGCCGCAGCTTTGGGCTGCACGTTACCTGGCCGACAAGCCCTTCAAAAAGCCATACATCCTTCGACCGATCATCCCCGGCCGACTGCTCTTTCTGGTTCTGGCGACCACCATCTGGCTCACCGGTGCACAACCGGCGTGGCTGATCATCGGCTTGCTGACCCTAACCGTCATCGGTTTCTGGATTGCCGACGGTCTGGCCAGCGTGCCCTGGTTTGATTTTTTAAGCAAGACCATCCCGCCAACCCGACGGGGTCGGCTAACCGGCATCGGCCAGATCATCTCGGGAAGCGCAGGATTTCTGGTTGGGTTTATTGTGGAGTGGATGTTGGGGAAAAACGGGCCTCGTTTTCCCAACAACTATGCCCTTCTTTTCTTTTTGGGGTTCGTGATGCTGGCCATGTCATTTACGGCCATCGCTTTGGGGGTAGAAGAAGGCGGCCGGCCGACACGTCAGGTGCCCGGCTGGAACGAATTTATTCCACAACTGTGGCAGCTGCTCAAGACCGATCACGCATACCGGCAGTACATCATTGCCCGACAGGTGTACGGGTTGAGTGCACTGGCTTCACCCTTTTACATGGTTTATGCGCTTAATCGGCTTGGCTTGCCCGGCCAGGTTGCCGGCCGCTATACCTCGATCGGTGTGGTGGGCAGTATAGCGGCTGCAATGCTCTTTGGCTGGCTCAATGAGCGATTCGGCAGCAAACACGTCATTCAGATCGGCATTGTGACCACCATTCTGACGCCTACCATAGCCTTGCTCTCACCGCTGCTCTTCCCCGATCCGCATTGGTTGGCTTGGGGCTATGGCCTGGTCTTTTTCCTGTTCAACGCCTCGATGAGCAGCATGATGCCCGGCTGGATGAATTACATCCTCGAACACGCACCCGATGCCGAACGGCCCAATTATGTCGGGCTGACCAACACGATCAACGGAGTAAGCATGATCTTTTCAGCGCTCGGTGGAGTGATCCTGCAGTGGAGCAATAACAACTATGTCCTGCTCTTTGGCCTGGCCATCGCCGGCATGTTGGCCTCTTTGCCGCTAACCATCGGCTTGCCGGAACCGCGGCAGGCGAACAGCCACTAGCCTTCACATCACCTTGCGGCTCCCGGCCCGAAGAGATTTCGAGCCGGGAGCTTTTTCTTGTTCATACATCCTCGTATGGAAACGCTATGCAAGAGACAAAGCCGTTCTACCGGGCTGCAAAAAGCCGCTCAGCGATTGCGCAAAAAGGGTGGAATGTCCAGTTCATCACCGCCGGCGAATTGCGGCACCTGCACCTCCACCCGCGTCCGTTCGGGTTGACGGGGCCGCGCCGCCGACGGCTGTGGCTGGGCGGCTGAGGCAGCGGTCGTCGCCGGACGAGCCGGTTGGGATCCAGATGTCCGCTGCTGCGGTTGCGGACGCGCAGGCGCACTGGTCGTGTCAAAGCCGGTTGCCACCACGGTGATCCGAATCTTGTCGACCATTCCTTCGTCAATGACTGCGCCAAAGATGATGTTGGCCTCGGGGTGTGCCGTCTCGCGGATCAGTTCGGCCGCTTCGTTGACCTCGAACAGGCTCATATCGGGGCCGCCGGTCACGTTGAACAAGATGCCGCGCGCACCGTCGATGGTCACATCGAGCAATTGGCTGGAAATGGCGGCCATGGCCGCTTCACGGGCACGGTTCTCACCGCTGGCACAGCCTACCGCCATCAAGGCAGCACCACCTTCGCTCATGATCGTGCGCACGTCGGCAAAGTCGAGGTTGATCAGGCCGGGGACGGTGATCAACTCGGAAATGCCTTGAATGCCCTGACGCAGCACATCATCGGCAAGAAGGAACGCCTGTTGTAGCGAGGCCTTTTTGTCAACGATTTGCAACAGCCGGTCGTTCGGGATCACAATCAGCGTGTCCACCTGTTCTTTGAGCCGCTGGATGCCTTCTTCGGCCACTTGGCGACGGCGTGAGCCTTCAAAGCCAAAGGGGCGCGTCACCACGCCGATGGCCAGCGCACCGACTTCACGGGCAATGGCCGCCGCTACCGGCGCCGCACCGGTGCCGGTGCCGCCGCCCATGCCGGCGGTCAAAAAGACCATGTCCGCGCCGCGCAGCACCTCGTACAGGTCATCGCTCGACTCTTCTGCTGCCTTGCGTCCCATCTCCGGGTTGCCCCCCGCACCAAGCCCCTTGGTCAGCTTTTCGCCGATGTGGATGCGCTGCGGGGCGTTGGATAACATCAAGGCTTGCGAGTCGGTGTTGATCGCCACAAACTCGACCCCTTGAATCCCGGCTGCGATCATCCGATTGACCGCGTTCGATCCGCCTCCCCCCAGCCCCAACACCTTGATCCGCGCAAAATGTTCTGGGGTTACGTTTTTCTGTTCCATCGTTCCTTCTCCTTTTCTGATCTGCCCCCTCTAGACTTGATGATATTGTATGATTCCAGCAAAGCCTGGCTAAAAGCCCGACTAAGAGCCTATCGAAAAACCGTACAAGTGGCATCCCTATGCCGCTTATACCGATGCATCGGGATGCGTCGGTTACGTTTTGAGAGGTCCTAAAACCTTGGGCCGGTTTTGCGCTCAGCCCGGCAAAAAGTTCTTGAACCACCTGGCCACACGGCCAGTCAGCGACGGCTTGGGTGGATGAGGGCGCACCGACGGTTTTTGACGTTGCCCCCACAACAGCAGCCCCACACTGGTCGCAAAGGCCGGTTTGGTCAACGTATCAACCAGACCCTGCAAATCGTGCGGCTTGCCCACCCGCACCGGCAAGCCGATCACCTCGCGGGCCACTTCGCGGATGCCGGGCAAATCGGCGGTGCCGCCGCAGAGCACTACACCGGCCGGCAGCAACCCGTCATAGCCCGAACGTTTGATTTCTTGCAGAATCAGCCCGGCAATTTCTTCCACCCGCGCGTGCAACACCTGGGCCAGTTCGCGGCGCGAAATTTTCTGGTGCGCGTTTTCACCAAATGAGGCCATATCCAGCGTCTCGCCTTCGGCAATCTCTTTAGGCAGCGCATGCCCATATTTTTTCTTGGCTTCTTCGGCCTCTTCAAAGGGTGTGCGCAGACAAATGGCAATGTCGTTAGTCAGATGATGCCCACCGACCGGCAAAATGCTGGTGTGCCACACGCTCCCCTCAATGAAAATGGCAATATCGGTCGTTCCCCCGCCGATGTCGGCCACCACCACCCCCATCGCCCGCTCGGTATCGGTGAGAACGGCCTCGCCGGAGGCCAGCGGTGCCAACACCAATTCGTCGATTTCGATGTCAAGCGAGTTGACACACTTGACCAGATTTTGGATCGTCGGCGTAGAGCCGGTGATGATGTGCGCCTCCACTTCCAGGCGCACACCGTGCATCCCTCGCGGGTCACTGACCCCCTCCTGGCCGTCGATGGAAAAGCCGCGCGGCACAATGTGGATGATCTCGTTGTTCTCCGGAATCGAGATCGCCTGCGCGGCGTCGAGCGCGCGCAACACATCCTCGTCGGCAATCGGCCGGCCGCCGGGCACGGCAACGATGCCACGGCTGTTCAGTGAGGCAATATGTGCTCCGGCGATGCCCACATAGGCGCGGCTGATCTGATAGCCCGAAATGCGCTCGGCCCGTTCTACCGAGGCGGCAATCGCCTCGGCTGCTTCGGTGGCGTTTACCACCACCCCTTTGCGCAGCCCACGCGACGGCGCAATGCCCACCCCAATGATGCGCAACACGCCCAACTCGCTGATTTCCCCCACCAGCGTACAGACTTTGGTCGTCCCAATGTCGATACTGGCGATTGTTTTCTCCACCGCATCTACCTCATTAGACGATGTCAGACGACGTTTTATGTGCTTTCCACCACGCTCGCCAACGGTTCAACAGCAATCGCCGAATGGCCGCCAGGTTGTTGAACAGCCGCACACCAAAAGCGATGATAGCCGCATAGTACAGTTCTACCCCCAAACGGTCGCCGAGCAGCGTGAGCAAAGCCGCCAACAGGCCGTTGGTAAAAAAGCCGCTGATAAACACCGCATTGTCATATTCACCCTGCATGTCGGCCCGCAGTGCACCGAGCACCGAATCCAAAGAGGCCAGAATGGCAATGGCCGTGTAACGTGTGTACACAACCGGCAAGGTGATCGAAAAGAGCGAGCCGATAATCAAACCGATCAACAACCCGATTAACGGCAACCACATACTCAGGCTCCATTTTCATCCGGCAGACGATAATAAGGACTCTCCGGAAAGCGCAAATCGACCAGCGACGGCTGCGGCGTATCCTCACCGGCAAATTGTTGCTCGATGACACGCAAAATGTTCACCTTGCGTGCCATCTCATCTGTGCCCAGATAAACTTCCCAGCCACGTGGATGCCGAAAGCGCAGGCCGGTAGTTGGCGCGTAACCGAGTGTTTTGATTTCCGGCAGCAGCGCGATCAATTGCTGAGCGGCCAGCACGGCTTGCGGATCCACCGCATCCGGCACACCGGGACGGATATCTTGCACAATCAAGGCAGGTGTCGCCTCTCCCAGCACCGGATGCAGCCGGCCATCATCATCTACCCAATAGTTGACCCCACCGATTTGCCACATCACCTGCCCACCCTGCTCCTCAACGATCAGCGTCACCCGATTGGGCAAGCCATAGCGCACCTGCACGCTGCGCACCGGCGGCAAAGTCGCACTTACCTGACGGGCCACCTGGTGCGGGTTGAGCCAAAAGATGCTATAGTTTTGTAACCCGCTGGCAGCGACAATCGCCTCGGTTGACACACGCCGGTTGCCGAGCACATCGATGTGGTAGACATAGAACTGTTCATTGCTAAAGAACCAAAATAAAATCCAGCCGACCGCTGCCAAAAACAAGATGTTGATCGCCGTATACCCACCAACCTGCCACGCCTTTTGCACCGGAGCCAGAATAGCAGTATGCAAAGCAGGCCGTTCTTTGGGGGAATGTCCAAGCCGCGCCTGCGAACGCGCTTGTGAGCAACGGTACCTGGGACGCCGGATCGCCGTCTGGACCTCGTCAAGCCAACCTGAAACAACCAGGTTGAACGACTGAGCCTTGTGACCACGTCGGGGCATTGTGCGCGATGCCGTTGCCCGGCGCACCGTTTGCGATTCGTTTGCTGCACGGGGACCGTGCGCCCCGCGGGTCTCATGCAGACGCCGCCCACCAATGCGCCAGACCGGATAGGTCTGCACCGTCGCATGGTAGGGTGACCCTGCCTTGCGATTACGCCCGGATTTGTTCAGCCGCACCTGATCGCCGCTTAACACAGCTCAACACTCCAACTCCGGTCAGGCCGGAACCAAAAAGCGAAATCCCGTTCAACCTGCATCACATTCCAAACAGAAACATCTCACACCGTAAACGATGTTTTTGAACTATTTTTATCCTCAAATCGCTCAATCGCCAATGCAATCAACCGATCGATCAATTCGCTATAACCGATTCCCGTTGCCGCCCACAGTTTGGGATACATGCTGATGCGGGTAAAGCCGGGAATGGTGTTGACCTCACTGATATACAGCCTGCCGCTCTCACCGTCGAGCAAGAAATCCACCCGCGCCATCCCTGCACAATCAATCGCCAGGTAGGCCTGCACGGCCAACGCACGGACATGTTCGGCCATTTCCGGTTCAAGCGGAGCCGGGATCAGCAATTTGGAGGCGTTTTCACCTTCATCGAGATACTTGGCCTCATAGCTGTAAAACTCGCGGCTGGGGATCACCTCACCCGGCACGGAGGCTATCGGATCGTCATTGCCCAACACGCTCACCTCGATCTCGCGCGCATGCGGCACCGCCACCTCGACAATCAGCTTGCGATCGTAGCGCGCCGCCTCGTCTAGCCCGGCAATCAGCCCGGCGCGATCGCGGCACTTGGAAATGCCCACACTCGATCCCAGATTGGCCGGCTTGGTAAAGAGCGGATACTCGAATTTCGCCTCGATCTCGTTCAAAACCGCTTCCGGGTCGGCCTGCCAGCGTTTGCGCTTGATCACCAGGTAATCCACAATCGGCAAGCCGTGCGCCTTCATCACGTCTTTGAACGCGGCCTTGTCCAGCCCCAACGCCGAACCAAGCACTCCCGCACCGACATAGGGAATACCGGCCAGTTCGAGCAGCCCCTGCACGGTGCCGTCCTCGCCATATGTGCCGTGCAAGACCGGAAAGATCACATCCAGGTCGGCCAGGCGAATCGCCATCAGCGCTTGCTCGTGCGTCTCCAACTGCATCAACCCGCGATGGGTCGGATCGGCCAACAACGTTGCCGGGCTGCCCGACACACCGGCAAGCAGCGTTTTGAGCGGATCGTTGCCGGCAATCCATTGCCCGTTTTTATCGATACCGATCGGAACGACGTTATACTTGGATTTATCTATTGCATCGATTACCGACTGGGCCGAAGCCAGCGAGACCTCATGCTCGCCAGAACGCCCGCCAAAAATGACCCCTACGTTAATTTTTCCCATTCTCCAACCAACTCGATTTCCGGTTCCAGGGCTTCGCCGAATTGCTCCCACACCTTTTGCTGGGCCAGCTCGATCAACGCCTTGACATCACCGGCCAGGGCGCCGCCCAGGTTAACAATAAAATTGGCGTGCAACGGCGAGATCATGGCATTGCCGCGCCGCTCCCCCTTCAACCCACACTGTTCAATCAAAAAACCGGCCGGGTATCTGTCGGTTCGTTTGAACACCGACCCACAACTCGGCTCACGCGGATTATGCTCCCAACGCCGTTGCGTATACTGGGCAGCCGTCTCGATCAACGATTGGCGGTCGCCAGGACGCAAAACCAGCGTGGCGTCGAGGATCACCGGACGTTGTGCGCGAGGCATTTGTTTGAATCGACTCCCCCGGTAGCAAAAGCCGATCCCGGCATGTGACTCTTCATATACGCGGCCATCCGGTTCTAACAGCGTCACGCCGACCAGGCAATCACAGATATAACCGCCAAATGCGCCGGCATTGCCCACCACCGCTCCGCCGAGTGTGCCGGGAATGTCGACCGCCCACTCCAGCCCCTGCAATCCTCGCCTCACGCTTTCACGGGCCAGCTCTTGAAAAGACGCTCCGGCCTCGGCCCACACCCGCGTTTCGCCATTTTGCGGCTCAAAGCGGTGCTGTCCGGCCTGGTAATGCAAAACCACACCGCGAATCCCGGCATCGGCCACCAAAATCTCGGCCCCGCCGCCCAGAACAAAGGGCACCACACCCAACGCGCGCGCCCGACCAAAGGCCCAAATCATCTGCTCGCGACGGTCAATCTCGACAAACAGGTCGGCCGGCCCACCGATCTGATAAGTGGTATGCCGGCTCATCGGCTCGTCGCGCAAAACGTTTAGCCCGGCAGCAATCAATTCTCGTTCCAAGGTGGCAAGGGCATCACTCATCGGCCTCAACCATCCCCAGACAACATTTCCAAAACCAGCTTTCCAACCCGGTTGCCGTCGCCCGCACTCAGGGTGATCACCACCCCATCCACCTCGATATGTTCAACGATATATTGCGCAGCTTGATGAAAATCGGCGATATAACGTGCATCCGGGTGCAGAGCACTCAACTCGGCGACAAACTGCTCTGCCGAAACCCCCAACGTCTCCTTTTCTCGCGCCGCGTAAATGTCCAGCACGATCACATGATCGGCCTGGGCAAAACAGGCCAGGAATTCTCCCCACAGCGCCTTGAGGCGGCTATAGGTATGCGGCTGAAAGACCGCCCACAGCGGACGCGCCCCATAACGCCCCCGTGCCGCCGCCAACGTGGCCGCAATTTCGGTAGGGTGATGCCCGTAATCGTCGATCACCGTCACCCCCCTCGCCTCACCGACCAGCTCAAAGCGGCGTTCTGTGCCGGTAAAAGAAGCCAGCCCGTCTAAAATTTCCCCGCTGGAAAGCCCAACCCGGGTGGCAGCCGCTATAGCCATCAGCGCATTACGGACATTGTGCAAACCCGGCAGGCGCAGCCCGGCCTCTCCCCACACCTGCCCGGCATAGGCGACAGTGAAATCGTGACCGCCCCAGGCATTGACACGCACTGCCCGCGCCTGCCAATCATTGTCGGCGTGCAGACCGCACCGCTGCACCGGTGCAGCATAGTGCCTGGCCAACAATGCGTTGACATGAGGGTGATCGCCGCAACCGAGGATCAGCCCTTCCGGCGGCACCAGCGCCAAAAAGCGCTCAAAAGCGTGCTGCATATCGGCCCAGGTCGGAAAGCAGTCCGGGTGATCGTATTCCAGGTGCGTCACCATAGCGACGGTCGGCTTGAGGCCCAGAAACATATAGTCGTACTCATCGGCCTCGATCACGAAATGGCGTCCCTTACCGGCGCGCGCGTTGACACCCAACTGGCTCACCACCCCCCCCACAATGAACGTCGGATCCCGCCCGGCCCGGGTAAGCAACCAGGCGAGCATAGCGGTCGTCGTCGTCTTGCCGTGCGTCCCGGCAACGGCCAAACCGATCCTTTCGGCCATCAGGTGGCCAAGCAAATCGGCTCGTTTGAACACCGGAATTCCGCGCCGCCGTGCCTCGACGATTTCGGGATTGCTTTCCGGAATCGCCGATGAAACCAGCACCGCATCCACCTCACCGACATGCCCGGCAGCATGCCCCTCGTACAGGGTGGCTCCAACCTCGGCCAGCGAATGGGCCACCGGCGAGAGATGCACATCGGAACCGCTGACCTGCACCCCCTGTTCAAGCAACACGCGGGCAATGGCCGAAATGCCGCTGCCCCCGATGCCAACACAATGAATGCGGTTCAAAGCCATTCCACCTCACTTGAGCGGCAATTTGAGCTTGTCGCCGGCGATCATCAAAGCGATCACCGCCACCAAGACAACCAAAATGAAAATGATCCCATACCCGGCGAAAAAATTGTCGGTCGGCACATCGGTCATCTGGATCGAAAGTTGATTCGACCAGGCCATATATTGATTTCTGGCGATCAGGTAATTGAGCAGGTATTGCTTGATCAACGAGGCGATCATAAACCCGTTGAACAAACCCAACAATCCACCCAACACCCGCCCCAGCGGCGTCATTTTGCCCTTGAAATTGGCCTCACCGACAAAATATGAAATAATAATCAACACCACGGTAATAATGATGTACAGTTTGTATGATGTCGGGTCAAGGATCGGCCGCACGCTGGTGGCCGTTGCACTGAGTTGAGCCGGATCCAGGCTCAGGTTGGCTTTGAAAAAGGTCACAAAAAGCCTGAGGATCGCATTCACCAGATCGATGATCTTGTTCGCCAGGGTGGGCTTCCAGACCAGAATGGCCAGCGCCGCGACAAAGATCGAAGTAATGCCCTCTTTGTACCAACCGCGCATGATGCCCACAAAGGCAAAGATCATCAGAATCAGGGTGATGATGTCGGAATACTCGATTGGCAAAACCATATTTATTCCTCCCCTTGTCTGGATAGCCGGATCAATTCGGCCGCCAGTTTGTCGGCCGCTTCAGGCTGCGACAACGCACGAGCTTGCTCGCCCATCCTTTTCAGCCTGTCCGGATCACGCAGCAAATTCATCAATATCGGCTCGAGTTCACTGCTCATATCGGCATCACGAACGCACACCGCCGCGCCGTGCTCCACCATAAAATCGGCATTTCGCTGCTGATGCTGACCGGAATAGGGATAGGGCACCAACACACTCGGCAACCCCAAAGCCGGCCACTCGGCCAGCGTTGCCGCGCCCGCGCGCGAAACAACCAGGTCAGCGGTGGCAAAAGCAGCCATCAATTCTTCGTGCATGTACGGATAAATATGATAACGAACGCGCAAATCAGGGGGCAATTCATTGCGCCGTGCCTCAACGTTGGGCCAGTCCAGTGTCCCGGTGACATGAACGATCTGGCATTCGCGCAACAAATCTTCCAAAATCGCCCCGATGGCCCGGTTGATGCTTTGTGCGCCCCGGCTGCCGCCAAAGACGAGCAGCGTTTTGAGCGTTGGATCCAGGCCCAACGCGCGATACCCGGCCGACCGATCCACGTTAAACAACCCGGCACGTACCGGATAGCCGCTGACCCACACCTTTTTGGGGTCAAAAAAGCGTTGAACCCGGTCAAAGGAAACCGCCACCCGTGTGGCCAAACGGCTCAAAAAGCGCACCGCCCACCCCGGCTCCAGGTCGGGCAAATAGATCAAGATGGGAATCCGGCGTAGCCAGGCCGCCAGGGCAACGGGAACGGTCACATAACCGCCGGTCACCAAAACCACATCGGCCGGCCACTCGGCCAGCAAAGCCTGGGCCTGACGAACCCCGCGCCACAGCCGGCGCCCGTTGCGCAACAATGCCCATGCCGACATGCCACGCACCTGTCCGGCATCAACGCCCCGATAAGGCCACCCGGCCCGCTCGACCAGCTCGCGCTCCATCCCCTCCACGCTGCCGACATACAGCACCTCGGCATCAGCCTGTCGGGCCTTCAACGCCTCAGCGACGGTCAATGCGGGATACACGTGCCCGCCGGTCCCGCCGCCCGAAATCAACACTCGCATGTCTTGTCCCCTGAATAACCCGTCGTCCGCGCGAAACGGACAAAAGCAACCCCACACCGGCCATCGAAGCAAGCAGCGACGAACCGCCATAGCTGATAAAGGGGAGGGTAATCCCCGCATAGGGCAGGGTCGCCGTGACCACAGCCATATTGACCAGCGCCTGAACGATCAACGAACAGGTCAGCCCTGCCGCCAGCAACATACCAAAGGCGTCCGGCGCGTCGAGGGCGATCTTGAAACCGCGATAGGCCAGCCAGATAAACAACCCCAGCAAGACCAGGCAGCCGATCAACCCCAATTCTTCGCCGACAATGGCCATGATCGTATCGGTATGGAGCGCCGGCACATAGCCGTACTTTTGCTTGCTCCCGCCCAATCCCAGGCCCAAGAGACCTCCCGATGCCAGCGCCATCAACGCCTGATTGAGCTGATACGCACTGCCTTGCACGTCGGCCAGCGGGTTGAGAAAGGTCTTGATCCGCTCCAGACGATACGGCTCTTGCTTGATCATAAAGGCAAAGGTCGCCAGGCCAAAGGCCAAAGAAGCAAACAACTGCAGCAGGTCGGCGCCGCCGAAAAAGAACATCAGGCCGGAGGTCACCGCGATCAAAAAAGCCGTGCTCAGGTCACGTTGGAGCAGAATCAGCCCGGCAACCAGGCCGATCAGAATGGCAAAGGGCAACAACCCATACGTGACATGGCGGATTTTGTCCCCTTTGGACGAGATCCAGGCGGCAATGTAAATCACCACCGAAACCTTGGCCAATTCACTCGGCTGGATCGAGCCGTTCCAAAGCCAGCGCGTGGCTCCAAACTTTTCATTGCCGGTCAGCGCCACCAGCCCAAGCATCAGCAGTGTAACGGCCATGATCAAAATCGCCCAACGTTGCCAGAGCCGATAGTCAATGCGGGCCAGGACGATCATCACCACCACCCCCAACCCCATCCAGATCATCTGGCGGTGAAAGAAAAAATTGGGGTTGCCGTATTCCAGGTAGGCCATATCAAAGGTGGCGCTGTAAACCATCATCAGCCCCACAATGCACAACGCGGCCACGATCACCACCAACACATAATCGGTACGCGCCCGCGTGATCCGCTCTTGTCTGCCGATAACCTGTTCGCCGATCATGTGGATGTCTCTTTCTTGAATGCATGAACCAGGCTTCGAAAATGTTCTCCCCGCGCTTCAAAATCCTTATAAGCGTCAAAACTGGTGCCGCCAGGCGAAAGAAGCACCACATCACCCGGCCGGGCAACCTGTGCGGCCACGGCAACCGCTTCTTCCAACGGCCCGCAACGATGCACCTGCGGATGGTCTGTCGGCCCTACAGCATCGGCAATCAATCCGGCCGCCTCGCCAAAAAGCACCAGATGACGCACCTTGTGCCGGATCAATTCGGCAGCCTCTGCCCAGGGCAAATGCTTGTCGCGGCCTCCGGCCAGGAGCACCAGCGGCTCATCGAACGCTCTGAGCGCGGCAGCCATTCGTTCTGGCGCAGTGGCAATCGAGTCATTATACCAGCGCACGCCGTTGATTTCGGCCACCAATTCCAGGCGATGCGGCACCCCGGCAAAGCCGATCGCCACCTGGCGCATCGCCTCGGCCGTCGCTCCGCCGGCTCCGGCAATCGCGCAAGCGGCCAATACGTTGGCTACATTGTGCATGCCGCGCAGTTTGAGTTCGCCGAGCGTGCAAATCGGCCATGTATGCCCTGCCCAACGCCAGACAAGTTGCTCGCCTTGTAAAAATGCCCCTTCCGGCACCGCTTCAACCAGGCTGAACCCCACCCGACGGGCCTGAATTGGGAAATCGAGGGCTGCTTGCCCCACATCGGCCGCGATATGCACCCACCCTTCACGCCACCACCGCCCGGTGATCGCATCGTCCACTCCGAGCACCGCCAGGTCATCTGCCGACTGAAAGCGCACGATGTTGGCCTTGGCTGCCGTGTAATGGGCCATCGACGGGTGGCGATCCAGGTGATTGGGTGTGATGTTCAGCACCGCGCTCAGGTGCGGACTGGCCGGCGGCGGCTCGGCAAAAAGCTGCAATTGAAAACTGGACAATTCAAGCACCATGCGGTCGTCCGCGCCGATCTGGGCCAGCCGGTCGATCAACGGCACACCGATGTTCCCCCCTACCCAGGTGGTCAGCCCGGAAGCCTTGAGCATCTCACCGACCAACGTCGTTGTGGTGGTCTTGCCGCTGGAACCGGTGATGCCGATCATCGGCACCGGGGCAAGTTGCAGGGTCAGGCGGCTATCATTGCTGAGGGGAATTCCACGCCGTCGCGCTTCCTGCGGCAACGGCGTTTCCGGTGGCACGCCGCCGCTCAAACAAAGCAAATCGCACCCGTCGAGCAGAGAAAAAGGATGTTCGCCCAGCACATACTCGATCGGCAGCCCTTCCAATGCCGCGATCTCGCTGTGCAGGGCCGTCGCCGGGCGCAGATCGGTGACGATCACCTGATCGCCACGCGCGCTGAAATAACGTGCCAGCGCACTTCCCTGTCGGGCCAGACCAACAATGACGACCTTCAAGGCTCGCTCGCTGCGTTGTTCTACAAAACCATCGCGTGCTGGGCATGGAGCAGCACGTCATCGATGTGATCCGGGCTGTCCATCCGCCCCACCGCCAATTGATGGCCGATGCCTGCCGAACGCACCGTTTCACGACACACCAAAATGTCGGCCCCACGCGCGCGGATTTCTTTGAGCTGCTCAATAAAGGGCGATTCTTGGGTCACCCAACGCACGCCCTCGGTGTAAAAGCACAGCGTCAGAGGCAGGCTTGGATATTGCAAGAGTGTGTTGATCAGATTTTCAAAAGCCTGTCGATACTTACTGCCGGCTTCCTGAGCGATGCCATCATAGGCGATGCCGATTGCCAAACTCGTCTTGTCCATTCCGAATCCTCCTCTTGCCCCCGAAACGTTGCGATGAACCGATATGCTCCACCCTTTCCTCACCCAGGTGTGCACCCAAAAGATGTCTTGTATTCCGTCAACGCGTGTAACTGCCTACCCATGCCGACTCAAGTCGCCCTTTTGGGGCCTTCGGCCTGTGGTCGGCCTGCGCCGACCCGCAGGCGCCGCATGCGCCCACAAAGGCCGATTTCTAATCGGCACAAGGCGGCGGGCAGCCGGGTAAGGTAATTACCAACGCGCGGACAATTTGTTCCATCTTGGCCCCGCGCGAGCCTTTGATCAAAACCACATCTCCATGTTCGATCAGCGTATGCAAGCGTTCAACAGCCTGGGCATTGTCTTGTACCCGAAAAATTTGTCCGGTCGACATACCGCCGGCCTGCGCACCGTCGGCGATCAACCCACCCAGTGGCCCAACGGCAATCAGCAGGTCGGCTACTTGGGCCACCCGCGCCCCCACCAGATGATGCCCTTCGACCTCGTAGCTGCCCAATTCGAGCATCGCGCCAAGCACGGCGATCTTGCGCCCCGGCAGTTGGGCTAACAGGTCTAGCGCAGCCAGCATCGAGGCCGGACTGGCATTGTAGGTATCGTCGAGCAGCAGTGAACCCTGGAGACCTGTCCGTTCGATCAGACGAATGCGTGTCGCCGCACCCAGCCCGGCGATGATTTGTTCCCAACTCAACCCGGCCGCCAGCCCCACCGAGGCCGCGCTCAATGCCGTGTAAACGTTGTGGCGGCCCGGCAGCGGCAATTCGACGGCCCGCACCTGCTCGCCATAGTGAAAACGAAAGCGGATTCCGCGCAGCCCCATGCTCTCAACCTGATCGGCCCACAGATCACAGCCCGGCGTGAGGCCGTAGAAAAACGCTCTGGCCCGGCTCTTGCCGGCCATCGCCCGCACCCGTTCATCATCGCCGTTGAGGATTGCCAGCCCATCGGCAGGCAACGCCGCCGGCAACTCAGATTTGGCCTCGGCAATGCGCTCAATCGTCCCCATCCGCTCCAGGTGCACCGGCCCCACATTGGTCACCACACCGATCTGCGGACAGGCGATTTCGGCCAGTTGGGTGATCTCGCCCGGCCCATAAGTGCCCATTTCCAGCACCGCATAGCGATGTTCATTTGTTAAACGCAGCAACGTCAACGGCAAACCGATCTCGTTATTGAAACTGCCTTCGCTCTTGAGCAACGAATCGTGTTGTCCCAGCACGGCGGCAATCGCCTCTTTGGTCGTCGATTTGCCCACACTGCCCGTCACCCCGATCACGCACACAGCAAAGCGTTGGCGCCACGCCGCCGCCAAACGCTGCAATGCCGCCAGCGTATCCTCAACCAGAATGCAAACCGGTAATTGAACGACAACTGATGGCCGTGTTACGTCAAACAGTGTAAAAATCCCCCGTTCTTCCTCGCGCAAGCAAGAGGAAGAACGGGGAGGGGGGGCCTGTGGAACACGTTGCACCAACGCGGCGATTGCGCCACGGGCAAAGGCATCTTGAACATACAAGTGACCATCGGTCTGCTCACCGGGTAAGGCGACAAACACGCTCCCTTGCACCGCCTGCCGCGAATCGATGACCACATTGGCCACCGGAATCACCCCGGCCAGCGGATCTCGCCCGGCCAAAATTTGAAACAGGTCGTTCAAAGTCAATGCGCCCGATCCGTTCATGGTTGCCCTCGTGCCAGTTGGGATGGATCGGGTGGAATGGCCAGTTGGGTAAACAAAATGCGCGCCACGTTGGCAAAGGTCGGCGCAGCAGTTGACGATCCCCACGGCGATTGCGTTGGCTTGTCCAAGCGCACCAACACCACAAATTGCGGGTCATCTGCCGGCGCAAAGCCGACAAAAGAAGCAACAGTCTGGCTGGGATCATATCCACCCACAATGGGCACCTGAGCCGTGCCCGTCTTGCCGGCAATGCGATACCCCGGCACCTGCGCCTGTGTTGCCCCACGCTCGACCACTTGAACCATCATCTCGGTCAGGGTGCGGGCTGTCTGCTCACCGATCACCTGTCGCACCGTCACCTGCCTGGCCGAGGCCACCTGATCGGCGCGCATCAACTGTCCCACCACATAGGGCTGCATCAAAAAACCACGGTTGGCAATTGCGCTCACCGCCGTCACCAACTGGATCGGCGTGACTGCCACCCCTTGACCAAAAGCGTGGGTGCCCAGGTCAGATTCATGCCATTCGGCATCACCAGGCCGACGCACCTGCCCGGCGATCTCGCCTTCCAAATCAATGCCGGTCTTGTGCCCAAACCCAAAGCGATTTACGTAATAATAAAATCTGTTTGCGCCTAACAACATGCTGACATGCGCCGCACCGGTGTTAAGTGACTTGACCAGCACATCGGTCATCGAAACCAGGCCATAATGACGTTCATCCCAGTTCTTGATGATCCGTCCGCCGACTTCAATATATCCCAAGTCGTTGTACACATCGTCCGGTTTGATCACTCCCGCATCCAAAGCGGCGGCAAACGTGATCACCTTAAAGGTCGAACCCGGCTCGTATTGTTCACCGATCACCGGATCGACAAAGCGCAATTCCTCGGTCTCGGCAAAACGATTGGGATCATAGGTCGGATAGGTTGCCGCCGCGATCAGGGCACCGGTCTTGGGGTCCATCACCACAATGCAGCCACTTTCGGCCCCGTACCGTTCGATGGCCGCGCGCAATTCTTGCTCGATCAAGAACTGGATGGTGCGGTCTATGGTCAACACCAGCGTTTGTCCTTCTTGCGGGAGTGTCCAGCCATACGCGCGACGGTCGGCAAAGGACACCGGCCGTGTCCATGGATTCCAGCTTCCCTCACGGACTCCCTTCTTGCCCTTGAGGGCTTGGTCGTAAAATCCCTCCACCCCGTAATAACCCCGGCTGCCTTCCTCGGCATCGCCGGCGACAAAGCCGAGCAAATGGGCAGCGAGTTCACCTTCCGGATAGATGCGCACGGCAACCGGCCGCACAAAAATGCCCTTGATGTTCAACGCAATCACGGCCTTGCCGACCTCGCGGGGCACGTGACGTGCAACCTGAGCGTAAAGTCCATCACCGTCCAGGATGTTAAAGAGCTCATCTGCCGACACGCCCAAGATCGGGGCCAGTTGCGCGGCCACTTCTCGCGTCTTGCGGTCGGGGATCATATTGGGCGCGGCTTCGATGCTAAAGTCATAATTGTTCAAGGCCAGCAAATTTTGATGGCGGTCGACGATCAGGCCGCGCGGTGAGGGAATTTCTTCATAATAATGGTCGCGCGCCGCAAGCCTTTCAATCAACACATCTCGCTCAATAACTTGCCAGCGGACAAACTGTGCCGCGATCAACAAGGCAAAGCCGATCAGTGCGGCCAGAAAAAACATCATCCGCCGGAGCGGCCGGACATCGGCCTGTTCCGGCGGTGAGATGGTCTCAACCGCCTCGATAGCCGGAATATCGATGCGCTTCATGGTGAACTCGTCTGTATCCAGGCGGTGAATTGCGCCGTCACCTGGGCCCACCACCCTTGTGTCGGCGACGCTCCGGCCAGCGTTGTTGTTTGCTCTTGGGGTTCAACGACCGCCAGGAACTCGACTTGATCCAACGGCAAACGAACGAAACCGAGTGCCTCTGCCCGCTCGGCCAGCCGGGCCACCGATTCGTATTCGGCAATTTGGGCCATCAATTCCAGATTTTGTTCCTGCAACTGATATTTTTGGGCTTCGAGATTCTGCACCCGGCGGCCGGTAATCGCCACCTGACTGGCCTGAGAAAGGTAAATCCAGCCCAACAAGGCAAATGCTGCCAGGATACACAACACGCCGATCATAGCCCGGTCGCCGAAACGGCTTTTTCGTTTGTCTTTGATACAATGCGAGATAAATTCCACAACAATCTTCTCCAACCCAAACGTTCAAAGTCTGGCGGCGATCCGCAGTTTGGCGCTGCGACTGCGCGGGTTCTGCATGATTTCATCCGCCGTGGGGACAATCGGTTTGCGCGTCACCAACGCCAGGGTCGCTTTGTGCCCGCACGTACAAACCAACGTTTCAGGTGGACAGAGACAATCTTTTGATTCACGGGCAAAAAACTGCTTGACGATCCGATCTTCAAGCGAATGAAACGAGATCACGGCCAGCCGCCCGCCCTTTTCTACCCCGCCCGACTTGAGCACCTGCAGCGCAGCCGTCAGCGCCTGTTCCAAAACGTGCAGCTCGTCATTGACAGCAATGCGCAACGCCTGAAAAGTGCGCGTAGCCGGGTGAATTTTTCCGCGTCGTCGGACGGCCTGTGCAACAATCGCCGCCAGTTCGGTCGTCGAACGCACTGGCCTTGCAGCAACAATGGCCCGCGCAATCGCCCGCGACGCCGGCTCTTCCCCATAGCGATAAATCAAATCGGCCAGTTCACGTTCCGACAAACCGTTCACCAAATCGGCTGCCGTGACCGGCCCATGCGGGTCAAAGCGCATATCCAAAGGCCCCGCATGCTGAAAAGAGAACCCCCGCTCCGGCGCCGCCAGTTCCATCGAAGAAAGACCCAAGTCGAGCAAGATGCCATCGGCGGGCACAAATCCGTGCGCCTGGGCCAGCGTGGCCAGATCGGCAAAATTGCCGTGTACCAAGGTTACCCGCTTGCCAAAGGGAGCCAACCGTTCCCGGCAGATCGCCAGTGCTGCCGGATCGGCATCCAAACCCAAAAGCCGTCCGTCGGGCGCGCCGGCCCGCAAAATGCCCTCCGCGTGACCGCCTGCCCCCACTGTCCCGTCAATGTAGCACCCACCGGCTCGAATCTGCAATCCGTCGAGCACCGCATGTTCGAGCACAGAAATATGTGGAGCGGATTGCTCCATGGTCACGCCTCCGCACTGATTCGTGCTTTTCGTACTCGTATGTTAAAATATCGTGATCAAGGTTACCGGATTTTGGTCGATTGGTACCGACCGTAGGAACAAGGGCGTACCCAGGACAACCACCAGGGTCGCCCCTCGCGCCAGATTCAGGTTTGTCAAAAGGTGATATTATTGAACTGCTCGGCGATCATCTCGACACTAGACTCGACCTGGGCCATCGCCGCCCGCCAACGCTCCGGATTCCAGAGTTCCAGGCGGGTGTTCGAGCCGGCAATGACCACCTCCGATTCGAGTTGGGCATATTCACGCAAATAGGGTGGGATCAAGATGCGCCCCTGTCGATCCATGGTCAAGTCGTCGGCGCCGGCAAATAAAAAACGCGATAGCTGACGTGCAGCCCCTTGGGTGAAGGGGAGTTTCTCGGCCAGAATTTCGGTCAGGCGTTGCCAGTCGTCGTGGGTAAAGATGAACAGGCACCCATCAAGGCCGCGTGTGATCACCAACCCGCGTTCCAATTGGTCACGAAACTTGGCCGGGATGGTCAGTCTGCCCTTATCATCCAGTGTGTGCGTGTACTCGCCGAGAAACATCGGTTCTGCTCAAGTGTGGTTTACAGGGTTAGAACAAATGTTCTGTCTTCCCCATTTTGGCAGATTTTTGAGGGGAAAAGGGCCAGTTTTATCCCACTCTGACCCACTCTGACCCCTTTTATACCACTTATTATACCACAAAATTTTATTTTGGCTAGTGTCTGCACAAAAATTTCACAAACTTTAAACGGCATTATGAGGCGGGTTTTCAAACCCTAAAGGTCTTGAAGACCTTTAGGGTTTTTGCGATTTTTGCGAGGTCTGGTCAATTTGCTCATAATGCCGTTTTCAAGTACAATAAGAATTTGTCCGTCCCTACAGCATCCTGATGCCGCTTACCGACGGACAGAAATGCATCGGCATACGTTTTCGAATCTTCCCCTGTCAAGGTGACAATACAGCCTTTATCCACTCAAGTGTCGGTGCGGATACAAATGGGATACAGATTGGCGCGAATGCAACGGATTGACAGGGTAAGCAGAGCTTGTACGGAGAATCGACATGAGAAAAGCATTCAGTTTTATCGCCGGTTTGTTGAGCGGTGCGCTGGTCGGTACGGCCCTGGCACTGCTTTTTGCCCCCTATTCTGGGGCGGATGCACGAAAAACGATCGCCGAGCGAGTTCAGGAGATCATCGAGGCCGGCCGACAAGCCCGGCAGGAACGCCGCGCCGCATTGGAAGCGGAATATAAAGCGGCGATCCGCATTCCTCTGCCGCTCGAGGAACAAGATTAGGCTGACTTATGTTGCTCCTGTCAAACCGGTATGCCGATTTTCCAGGTGCACGCCAACAACATCATGCATCACCTTTGATGAGCGGTGGTGCGTCTTTTCATTCTGCTTTGCCAGGCCCGTGTCAGAATCACGGGCTTTTTGTTTGCCACCCCAAACCGGCGAATCGATATCTGGTCGTGGCGTGAAGACTTGGATCGACTAAAGCCTCCTCGCCCGAAAACGCCCCAACCAGTTTGAAACCGCAAAAAAGGAGCCGCTTTTATGCCTCGTCGAGTTGAGTTATTGTACCGTCTGCAACGTTTGGACACACAGATCAATGCCCTCAAGCGTCAATATCAGACGGTTCAAGCCAAATTGGGTGAAAATCGAGCGTTGCTCCATGCCCGTCAGACATTCAAGACCCTCCAGGATGAGTTGAGCACATGGCGCGCGCAGATGCGCGATTGCGAACTGGAGATCGAAGCGGTCAAGGCCAAACGACAAGAAACCGAAGAGCTGTTGTACAGTGGGCGGATCAAATCGCCCAAAGAATTGAGCGATTTACAAAAGGAAAGCGAATACCTTGAACGTCGTCGGGCAACGCTGGAAGACAAGCTGCTGGAAGCGATGAGCCGGGTTGAAGAATTGACGACGCGCGCAGCCATTGCCAACGAAGAATTGACCGTTCTCGAAGCCAATTGGCGCGCCGAAAATGTCGAACTGGCCCACAGATACGACGAATTGCGCCAGGAACTGGCCCAGTTGTTGGCCAAACGCAAATCGGCGGCCGCCCGCGTGCCTCCGGACGATTTGGAGGAATATGAATCGCTCTGCAAGGTTCGTGGGGGCATCGCCGTGACGGTGGTTCACAACCAGGAATGTCAGACATGCCGCGTTCAGGTGCCTGCTCACTTGATCGACAGGGCCAGGGAAGGGAATGAATTGGTCTACTGCAACGGTTGTGACCGCATTCTTTATGTGCCGGGAGACTGAGCGAGATGAACCAGACGGCTGGATTCCCTCTGCTTACCTCGATTCTTGCTGTAAACGGGCTGGGTGCGTTGGCCATCTGGCTTGTCCCAGCCCGGCGCGTCGATACGTGGCGCTGGCTGGCTTTTTTGGTTTCCGTAACGATATTTTTTATCTCTTTGTTCCTGTACATGGGCTGGGTCAATGACTCAGAAGGGGCGCTTCAGTTTGAGGAGGGACCGGTAGGGTGGCCGTCGGTGTCCGGTTTTCAGTACCACCTCGGTGTTGATGGGATCAATCTGCATCTGATTATGCTGATCACCTTTTCGATGCCGATGATCTTGATCGGTGTGTGGACACTTGAAAACAAGGCTCATATGGCCTGGCTGCTGGCCTGCGAAACGGGGCTGCTCGGCGCGTTGATGGTTGTCGATCTTGGGGGGTTCGTTCTTTTCGGTTCATTGGCCCTGCTGACCGCTACACTGGCACTTGGCGCTTCTACCCCTGATGAACCCGCTGCCAGGCCCTCGACACGCCTCAGGGCCACCACAGGCCCTTTGTTGTTGACAGGCCTGGCCGTCATTTTGCTGATGGTCGCTCTCGGCGGAAAAGCATGGGCGGCGAATGTGTGGTGGGCACAAACGGTGCAACTGGGGGCCATCGCGACGGCGATGGGCATTGTGAGCATGGGCTTTTCATACCGGCTTGTGCATCAAGCCGTCCAGCACTCGCGCTGGCCATCGACATGGGTCCTCGTCAACGGGCTGCTCGGTGTGTTGGGCATTTATGGGCTGATCCGCTTCGGTGTGCTGGCGTTGCCGCTGGCCGCAACAAGCTTTGCGCCGGCCATGATGCTCATCGGGTTGCTCATTGCGGCGTGGAATGCCCTGGCCATGATGGGCACAACAGATTATGAAACAGCCCTCTCCCGTTGGACGATCGGTCAGGTGGGACTGGATGTGATCGGCATGTTCACCATCGGCCAATTGGGCCTTTTGGGGGTCATTTTGCGGCTGATCGGGCGGACGTTGGGGTTGAGTGCGTTGCTATTGATCCCGCCACAAGCCCGCCAACAGCGCCCTGGTCAGGTTGCGTTGGCCGGTGGATTTTTGACCGTGCTGGGAATGCCCGGATTGGCCGGCTTTCCGGGCCTGAGTGTATGGTTGATGGCCCTGTTGCGTCGACACGGACAGGCCAACGTGACCTTATGGCTCAACAGCGTTCTCGATTGGAGTTTCAACATTGCTGTTGCGCTGACGTGGCTACTCGCCGGTTGGGCGCTGCTCAGATTATGGCATTCGTTGTCACCCGCGGATGAAAGCTCCAATTGGTCACAGCGGATCTGGCTTGTGTTGCCGATCATGTTGGTGATCGTTACGTTTGGCCTGCGCCCGTACCTCTTGATCGACAGCATCGGTCCGACCTTGCATTATGCATTGGTTCAATTCAACCTAACCCTGCAAGAACTGCTCAACCGGTTCGCTCCCACCCCACCAAGTCCTGAACCGATCTCGGCCATCGGCATTGTTCGTCATTTTGCACCCTGGCGAAGGTTTGACCAGGCTTTACAAACAGGCTGATTATGTCTTCGCTCAACCTCTCTGTCTTGTTGCCGTTGACCGTGTTGGTTGGAACGGCCGCCCTCATCATGATCCTGGATCACGCCGGTCGTCGCCCACAACTTGCCACCTGGATCGCGTTAACCGGTCTGGCCGTTGCTCCGCTGTTGAGCCTGATCGAAATCGCCAGTGGCCAGGGTGGCGTGGCCCAAAATGCACTTTACAGCGACGGCAGCAGCACGCTGTGGACGCTCTTGTTCTGTGCAATCGGTGGCAGTATGGTGTTGCTCAACCTGGCTCAGCAACGCGCCCACGGACTTGAGCACACTTTGATTATGTTGCTGACGTGTGGTGCGTTGATCGTTGTCCAGGCGGCCCATATCATCGTTTTGAATGTCGGCATGGCAATGGTCTATGTGGCCGTCATGGTGCTCGCAGTCCCAACCGCCCGCCCTCGCCAGATCATTTTGGGCGGAATCAGTATGGCTTGTCTGCTCCTGGGCAGTGTATGTCTTTACGGCGTCAGCGGCACGCTGAGTGTGACCGGTGCCGTCGAATTGATCGGGCGATCGGTTGGCATAACCGATCCGCTTGCCATCTTGGGGTTAGACCTGTACACGGTCGGCGTGATCATCCTCCCCATGATGTGGATTGCCACCGGGGGGGAGGAAAGCCTGCCCCAACACGCAGGAGCTGTGGTTTCCACGTTGTATCTGCTATTGGTGGGCATTGCGGCGCTAAGACCCTGGGTTGCCATTCTGCCGGCCGACCATACCCGGCTTTTGGGAATACTCGGTGCAATTGGAATTGCGGTTGGCTATGGGCTGGCCCTGCGCACACGCCATTGGGTCAACGAGTGGACAGGGGTGGTCACCGCCGAATTTGCCCGCCTGACCCTGATCCTCAGCCTTGTGCCGGCCACGCCGATATTGTTCTACCAGGCTGTAGGCAGCGTCGGTGCCCTTATTGGGTTGTGGACATTGACAACCATGCTCGACCGTCCAAACGGCCAACGGAAGCCATCGCCAACCGGCGGGCCGGGGTCAGACCACCCTTACGCCGGAATTGCGCTGACGCTCTGTTTGTTCAGTTTGAGCGGATTTCCACCTCTGGCCGGCGCAATTGGCCAGCTATGGCTGCTGCGCTTGCTGGCCGAACAGGCTCGCCCCGAGATGTTTGCGCTGGTGGCCGTCGGACAATTGATCGCCTGGCTGTGGGCTATGCGTCGGTTTTTTCACCTCTGGTCGGCCAGCCCAGACGCCGACCTGATCCCTCAACCACTTGCACCGGAAGCGGGCACCGTCCTTGCGATCGCTGCGCTGGGCTGCGTCTTGATCGGCCTGTATGCCGAACCGCTGCTCAGATGGATCGAGCGTATGTTGACCGTGTATCGGCTCGTTCAATAGCCTCTTCCGGTTCGTATCTATCCAGCCCGTGGGTGTGAATACAAATGGGACACAGATTTTCGCGGATGCGACGGATGGTCACGGATTGTTGAGCCGTGTTGATCCGTCCAATCCGTGTCTATCCGTGTGCGATGAGATAGGACACGGATTTGGACGGATGCGACGGATGGTCACGAATTTTTTTATTGATCCGTGTTGACCCGTTGAATCCGTGTTCATCCGTGTGCTATGAAGCAGATGTCAACCCGCTCGACCCAGCACTCGTACAATTTGTTGCGCAGCGGGCCGGGGGGTGGCACCTGGGTAACCGGTTCAAGCTCATGGGCAACCACGCTGGCCACCAATGCAGCGGTCATCCCGCCGGCCGATGCGCCGGACATCACCTTGATCTTACTTCGTGCGGGTTGCCGTCGGGAAACTCGTCGCCGGCAGCCCGATACCATGCATCAAGGGCTTGAAGGAGGAAATCGAGCACGCCGGCAGTATATGCTCCCGCCGATACAGCGCCGGCCCTCACCAGGCCGATCTCGAATTTGGGTTTTTGCACTTGTTCGGACATAGCTCCCTCCGTTGAACAAAACGTCCCTGTTTTGTCGAGACAGAAACAGGGACGTTTTTCTATGAATAGGCCTTCACCTCATTCTATGCTCAGTAGACCGCAAGAGAGCACCCGGAGTGGAGTCTTCGGGTGGAACGCTCCGGCTAAAGCCTCGACTCCACGACTGAATTGAGGCCTACTACCCGGAAGCATGGGAACGCTCCGACGCGAACATAGGCATCGTCATCACTTGCCGATAGGCTTCGATGAGCGAATCGGCATCTTGTTTGGCCATTTCGCCGCGACGCACCGTGCGCATAACCTGGGAGATTTTGTTGCGCATGCCAACCCGGACAATTTGTCGCACGGCCCAACAGTAGAGCGGTGAATAATGCTTGGCGAACAAAAGGTAGCGGCTACGCCACAGTTCGATCGTCATCTGTGGACGCACCTGACGGGTACTTTGGCCCTCAAAATGGACCACCTCGGCCTGTGGCACGCAATAAATCTCCCAACCGGCCTGTTTGACGCGCATACACCAGTCGATTTCTTCGACATACATCCGGTAATCGGGGTCAAAGCCGCCGGTTTGCTCGATCACCTCGCCGCGAAAAAGCATTGCCGCACCAAGAGGGTGATCGATCGGAAAGGGTTCGCCACGCGCGTACCATTTTTTGGGGTATCGCCCGTTGAGGCGCGAATCGGTGAGCCGCCAGTTGAGCGGCCAAAAGTCGAGCAAAGTTTGGGCCAGGGTTGGAAAAGCATACGCCGCATGCTGAAAAGTGCCGTCGCCGTAAATGAGACGAGGTCCGCACACGCCAACGTGCGCATGTCGATCCATAAAATCCACTAAAATTCGTATCGCATCTTCACGCACCACTGTGTCGGGGTTCAACAGCAAGACATAACGAGGCAAGTTGCGCGTTAACGGCCGAACGTTGCCGATTAAAGCCGCTGGCTCGGCAGCGATCCCCATCAGCTCGCCGCCCTTGACCCGAAACCCTAACGCGCCGAGTGCCAGATTGTTGCCCGCGCCAAAGCCGAGGTTGTCTGGACTGGCGATCAGATGCACCGCAGGGAAATGGGAGCGCACAGCCTGAACACTGCCGTCGTGTGAGGCGTTATCGACGACCCAAATTTCGCCGGACACCGGCGTCGCCGCCAATGCCACGGTCAGCGACCGGAGGCAATTCAACAACAGATCGCGCACATTCCAATTGACAATCACAACGGCCAGATCGCGGATATCCATCTCAACCGTTGGCGGCCTGCACCGCAGCATTCATAATCTGGGCAATCGGCTCACCCGATTGACGGGCCAATCGCGCGCAGTCTTCGTATTCAGGAGACGCAGCAATGCGTTTTCCATTCAGCCACTTTTCCTTGACCCGCACCGTGCCCCATGGCGTTTCCACCTGCGTCATCCGCCGATCGGCCTTGAGCCGGTGGACAGGCGGAAAGGTGCGTATTCCCAGCGTCGAAGTTTCGCGCAAGGCAATCTCGGCCAGCAAATTGGCTTTGTCCGGCACGGTGAGGATGGAAAGCAACACGCCGGGGCGATTCTTTTTCATTTGAATCGGTGTAAACCACACATCGAGCGCGCCGGCCTCAAAAAGCCGCTCCATCGTGTAACCGAGCGTTTCACCGGTCGTGTCATCGAGATTGCACTCCATCTCGACAACCTCATCATGACCGAGATGATGCGTATGCGCGTGCTCGCCCAGCCACACGCGCAAAGCATTGGCCCAGGGAAATTCTTTGCTGCCAAACCCATAGCCGATCCGCTGTACCCGCATCGGCGGACGCTCAAAAATGGCCAATTGAGTGAGCAACGCCGCACCGGTGGGAGTGACGATCTCGGTTTGTGCCGGATGAGGCACCGTCGGCGCGTTGACCTGGCCCAGCATGGCCAGCACAGCCGGCACCGGCACGGGAAAGCGTCCATGGGCAATGTCAACCGTGCCACTGCCCAACGGGATCGCCGAGGCATAGACCTGATCGATCCCCAAAAGCTCCAGCCCAACGCAAAAGCCGACCACGTCAACGATGGTGTCTACCGCGCCGATCTCGTGAAAGTGCACCTCTTCCAATGGAATGCCATGAATGCCTGCCTCAGCGCGGCCCAGTCGCTCGAAAACGGCCATGCTTTGACGTTTTACGGTATCAGACAACGTACTAGAATCAATCAGATGATGAATGTCGTGCAGGTGACGTGCCGGGTAAGCCTTCAACGTATCGTGAACATGCAATCGTGTGCCGGTCAGACCATGGCTGGTGATCCGCTCGGCTTCCAATTCATAGCCTTCGAGGTTCAATTTGCCCAATTCGGCCTTGAGCGTGTCCAGCTCAAGCCCGGCATCGATCAACGCGCCGAGCAGCATATCGCCGCTGACGCCGGCAAAGGCGTCGACGTAGAGCAGCCGATGCACGTGAGGATGATGCTCGGGTTGACCGTTGGAGACCGGCACGTAGTGATGGGAATGGTGAGTATGCGAATGATCGTGATTGTGTGACATTAAACATCCTTTCTGTTTTCTCGTGCTGCGGCCATCCGGTTGGCGATCAACCCGGCAATAGCCCCTGCACCGATCCCGTTGCCGATATTGACCACTGCCATGCCCGGCGCGCAGCCTTGCAACATCGAATAAAGGGCGGCAACCCCCTGCCCGCCCAAGCCATAGCCCACCGGCGTCGGCAAGCCGATCACCGGCACATCGGCCAAACCAGAGACCACCGAAGGCAAAGCCCCGTCCATCCCGGCGGCGACGATTAACACATCAACACGATATTCTTCGAGCATTTGACGCAGCGGATCGAACAAGCGGTGCAGGCCGGCCACACCGACATCAAAAGTAGTATACACCGTGCAGCCCATCTCTTTGCACAGCATAGCGGCCTCTTCTGCCGTCGGCACATCTGAGGTGCCGGCCGTCAGGATACCCACCCGTCCGTCGATTTGTGGCCGCTCGAAACCGGGCCGGGTCAACACCGCTGCCCGTGCTGCGGCATACCATTCCAGCCTGTAACCATCAAAATCGCTGCGCAGCCGCGCCTCCAGTTCCGGCGACACTCGGCTGAGGATGGCCCGCCCGTTTTTTTCCAAAAAAATCTGTGCAATCTTGAGCGTATGCTCGACCGTTTTGCCCTCGGCCAGAATCACCTCCGGCACACCCTTGCGCCGGGCACGATTCAAATCGGGGGTGACAAAATCAAACCGTTCGCTCATCCAAAACCTCATTCAAACTGCCGCTGCGAAATCCGGCTAAATCCAGGGTAATATAAGTATATCCAAGTTCTTTTAATTTCGTTACAATTTGTGCCCGTGCCGTCGGCTCGATCAGCCGCGCAATGTCTGCCTCCGGTACCTCGATCCGCGCCACAGGCAGGTGATCGCGCACGCGAAGCTGGCGCAGGGCAAATGTCTGGCGCAAAAATTCCTCCGCCGCATCGACACGCACCAGCCCTTCCTCCGTCAGCGGCATGCCATACGGAAAGCGCGAAGCCAGGCAGGCCATTGACGGAGTATCCCAGGTAGGCAGGCCCATTTCTTTAGACAGCATGCGGATGTCCGACTTGGTTAAACCGGCCTCCATCAAAGGTGCCCGCGCCCCGGCTTCGTTGGCGGCTCGCGTGCCAGGGCGAAAATCGCCCAGGTCATCTACGTTGGCTCCGTGCACAATGTGCTTGAACCCTTCTGCATCGGCGATTGCTCTCAACTGACGCATAATGCTGCGCTTGCACACATAGCAGCGCTGCGGCGAATTGACGTTGAATTCGGGGTCGTGCAAAATGTCCGAATCGATCACCCGATGCCGGGCACCGATTTGAGCAGCCAGTTGTGACGCGACCCCCCTTTCCGCCGCCGGGTGAATCGCCGATTCAACCGTCACCGCCAGCACATTATCGGTGCCCAAGACATCCACACACAGAGCCAGCAACAGCGTGCTATCCACCCCGCCGGAAAAGGCCACCACCACGCTCTCTAAATCGGCAATGATTTGCTCAAGACGACGAATCTTCGAATCACTCAGTTTCATAAAACATCTTCATATTACGTTTCACGTCTTCACGTCTCACGTTTCACGTCTCACGTCTTCACGTCTCACGCATCATGGGTTTTTAACCATCGGCGTTGGCGTGGCTTTGGCCCCCCATGGGCCATCCGGCTCGACCAGCACGGTGATCCACTTGGGATCGACGCGGTTGTTGACGATTTCGACATCCTCGTGGATCAATCCCAGCCAAAAGGGGGTAGGATTGCGCGGCGGCGTCTGGTTGAGCACCACACTGCCCGTGACCAGCACCCGCTGGCCCGGATCGAGGTAATAAAGCGTCTCATCGCCGCGCTGCACGGCGCGCAGATCGTCGTACTTGCCCACGCTCCAACGCCACATGTAATCGCCCAGCGGGCAGTTGTCAAAGCCGATGCCCACCCGAAAAGCTCCCGAGCTGGTCCAGCCGCCCAATGTGGCAAAATTCCACTCGGTGGTATACTGGGTGCCCGATTCCGGGCCGATGGTGCGAATTGGCGTTTTGCCATAGTTTTCGACCGTAGCCGTGAAATAGAGTGTCCCGCCAAGGGGGATCGAGGTGGCCGATACCTCCCACTCTAACCCAACGATGGTTGCCAGCGGCACTCCCCCCTCGCGGATTTCCAGCGTGTCGGTTACGGTGACCTTGTTGCCCACCCTGTCCTCGGCCGTTGCCACAACCAGATAAATGCCATCCGGGGGCGGTTCAACCCCTTCGTCGATGCCACCGGAATAGTTATGGTAAAACGCTCCGGCCTTGCCCGGCTTGCCCGGCCCTTTTGGATCGCCGATGGGATATTTTTTGCCCTTTTCGCTCAACAAATAGAGCTGCACCGTAGCATCCTTGACCACCTGATAGCTAATGTTCACCCGGTCGTCAATGCCGTCTCGGTTCGGGGTAAACACATGCCGGTCAAGGGCAAAGCCGAGCAATTCAGGCGGCGTGGTGTCGGCATCAACCACGGTGAACGGTCGCTCCACCTTGAACGTCTTGCCACGTGCATCGGTCGCCTCCAGGACCAACGTATATTCCCCGTCGGGCAACACGCGGTCCTGCCGAAATCCGTCCACCTCGCGCGGGATAACCCCGCCAAAGTCGATCCGATAAGGCCGCGAGCCAACGGTGCGCGAACGAAGGCGATCCTGGCGAAAATAGTGCCGATTGCCGGCCGCATCAATGAAATAAATCGACAGGGTCGCATTTCTGGACAATTTGTATTCGATGCGCGTCACGTCCGACCGACCGTCGGCATTGGGCGAAATCGTCGTGTCCGAGACCGCCACATCATAAATCAACGGCCGCAACACACACCCCTCAAGGCCGATCAAAACCACCATCAATGTAACCAACCAGCCTGGCAGTTTGAATTGCTTCAAAATGACCTCCTTTCGGCTATTGCACCTGCACCACCCCAAGCTCGATATGCGTGCCCAGCGGTGTACCATGCGCATCGAATACCGGCAATCGCTCTCCGTTCACGTAAAATCCGGCAATGACCCGATAGGTGCCCGACGCAGCGTCGGCAGGGACAAAAAATGCCCGCCGGTCGATCACCACATCGCCTGGCTGCCACCAACTGGTCATTGCCGCGCCAAACTGCGGCGGCCCGTCGGTGCCGTTGACATAGCGTCCATCCGGCGAGAGAAATTGAACAAAAATATCGTACCACCCTTCTATTGGGTGGGCGGCCGAACAGTGAAATTCAAGCCATATCGGATCCCCTGGCCGCACAACATGCGGCGTCAGTCCCACAGCACTCATCACCATCCCCGGTGTCCAGCGATAATCCACCGCTTGAAGCGGCATTTCGGCCGGCGGATACAAATAGCTATACACCTCATAACCACTGCCCACCCAATCGATCATATAGCGGTGCAAGCGCGCGTTGAGCCACAACTCGGCCTCGTGTCCCGACACCTCGGGCGGAATATGCACCCGGTCGACGATCAGGCTCAGCCGATGTACCCCACCCGACACGTCGGTCGACGTGTCCAGCAAAGCCTCAAATCCATCCGCCTGCAACGGCGACAGCCAATGATGCACAAAACGTCCTTTGAAATAATTCAGCAATACATTAAGATGAAAATCGTTCGATACGGTTACGATGGTATGCGGCACATTGCGATCTCGGTTGACAATCTCGGCTACCCGGCGCAACTCGGCAGGATTGACGCCCGGATATCCATGTGTCGCCTGAGGCGCCTGCCAGAGCAGCACCCCCACCGCACCAACCAGCCAAGCCATCGTCCCGCCCCATGCCCACCGGCCGGCCCATATCCGACCACGTAGCGCCCCCCACAACAGCACCGCCGCAGCCAAGATCCCCCCCATTGGCAACAACGCAATCCAGGGGTTGCAATAAACGTGCTCCAGATGCACCGGCAACGGGCCATGCCACCACAGCATATCGAAATGAACAGGTCGCCAGTAGATCAAAATCAACAGCGCCGGCGAACGCGCGTAATCGATCAGATTATCCCATGCGCTCAACGCCGCAACCCATGAGGCATTGCCGGTCGAAGCAGCCAACTGGATCGCCACACTGACACCGCTCAATAGCGCCGTCAACAAACCGGCCCACAAAGGGCGACAAGCGACCAACCATTCCAGCCAGCCGGCCACGGCAACACACAACATCGGTACGATCGGCACCAAAAAGCGCGATCCCCACGACAACCCACCATGCCAGGCAGGATACTGGCTGTAACCGAGCAAAGAGCAAAGCAACAGCCCGCCCACAAACATAGCCTGAACGCGCCGTTGCGACCACATCAGCAGCAGGCCGGGCAAAGCCAGGCCAAGCACCGGCGAAAAGAGAAACAAACCGCGCCCGGCTCCCACCGTCAGCCCCACCAGCCGACGAACGGTCTCCCCCAGATTGACGGTCAAATTCGACCAGGGCCGCAAAATATCCCACAGTTGGCGCTGGGCACACAACATCCCTCCTACAGCCAGGCCGATCAACACCACCAAGCCCAGCAAAACCGATTGCCGCCAATGATCTTTTCTTGCCCCATTTTCGATCACCCAAAACAACACAAAAGCCGGCCATGCCAGCGCCGAAGTGATTTTGGTCAACAAGGCCAGCCCCAGTCCGAGCAACATCAAAACCCCAAAGAGCTTTTTTCCGCTGCGCTGCCAGCGGACCATCCCCCATGTAGCGCCCAACAGCCACAACCCCGTGAGCGGCTCGCGGAAAAAGGTGCGCGCATAAGGCCAGGCAACCGTCGCCAGACCGAAAAGCAGCACCGTTGTCACCCCCACAGCCGGCGAAAAATCCAGCTCACACAAAAGCAAATACAGCAGCCCCCCCGTCAGAGCGGTCACCACAACGTTAAACAACAACACCGCCTGAACATTACCCACCCCATCGATGTGCAAAGCGAGCCATACCAGCGGCGCAGCCATAAGCGGTTGAAGCGGCTCAATCAGCCCAACACGGTTATGATATCGCGCAAAACCAAGTTGCGGCACATCCGGCGAACCATGCCCGGCTATGCTTTCGGCCATCCCAAACATCGCCAACTCATCGATCGAGGAAAGCAAACCACGGTAGGTCAGCAGATACACGCAACATAAAAAGACGAAAATAATCGCCGAAATATACACTTGTCGTCTGAACTGCTCTGCCATGTGCATCTCTCACCAACAACACGACAGATTATGATACCACACAACGAACGGTGAGGCAAAAAGTCACCCGGTCAAACATGTCTCAACGTAACATGGGTAACAGCAACGCCGTCACCCACCCACCCCATAGAGACCGACCAAGACCTGTCCAGATCTTAAAACCGCCTTGATCCTGAACAAAATAACTCTGGACAATTTGCCCTTCTTGGTATACAATATGGGCAAACATTATGGAAAGTTACCGGTTCATCTGCCACCTTAAAAGTCAAATAATATTGATCCAGATCGGCTCAGCATGGACCGGCCAAAATAGCCGGAATCGCAAAAATGTGGTATAGTGTTAGCAATTATATGGACTGAGGACAATTTTCGATGACCCAAGACTCGTTTGACGAAGAGCTGGTCAACCTGTGGGATCAACTGGCCGGTCACAACACCCAGGATGCACGGTCGGCCCCCCAAACCTACCCGCTGCTGGCAATGCGTGACCAGGTTCTATTTCCCAACGTGGTTACCCCTCTCTTTATCGGCAGAGACACCACCATCAAAGCAGTCGAAGACGCCTTCGCAGAGGGCCAATTGATGGTCGCCGTCGCCCAGCGCGACCCCGAACAGCAAACACCTCAACTGGAAGACTTGTACACCATCGGCACCGAAATCGAGGTTGTGCGCCTGTTGCGCATTCCAGACGGCAGCACCAGCGTACTGGTCAAAGGACGCCGCCGTGTGCGCATCGAAGCCCTGGACCGAACGCAGGCTTATCCATTGGTCAAAGCCAGGCCGCTCAGCGAACCCCAAATCAGCGGCTCCGGCATCGAAGCCTTGATGCGCGCCGTATTGGCACTCTTTGAAAAATGCGTTCAACTCAGCCCCACCCTTTCCGAAGAAGCCTACATCTATGCCATGAACATCCAGGACCCCAACTGGCTTGCCGATATGGTGGCCTCTTCATTGAACCTGGAACTGAACGAACGACAAGAACTGCTCGAAGAGCTCAACCCTGAAGCCCGCCTCAAGCAATTGAGCATTCTGCTCGCCCGCGAACTGGACGTCCTCGAACTGACCGAGCGGATCCACACCCAAACTCAGCAACAGGTCGACCGTTCACAGCGCGAATACTTTTTGCGCGAACAACTGCGCGTCATCCAAAGCGAACTGGGCGAAAGCGACGTCTTTACCCAAGAGGTCGACGAACTCCGCAGCAAGGTCACCCAGGCCAACCTGCCCGATCACGTGCGCGAAAAGGCCCTCCACGAGATCAACCGGCTGGCCATTATGATGCCCATGTCGCCAGAAGCCGGGATCATCCAGACCTACGTCGACTGGCTGCTGGCCTTGCCCTGGACAGAACAAAGCGAAGACAAACTAGACATTGCCCAGGCCGAAGCCGAACTCGAAGGCAGTCATTACGGCCTGGACAAAGTCAAAGAACGCATTCTCGAACACATTGCCGTGCGCAAACTGGCCGCCGACAAAATGCGCAGCCCGATCCTCTGCTTTGTCGGGCCACCGGGAACCGGAAAAACATCTCTGGGCAAATCGATTGCTCAGGCCTTGGGGCGCAACTTTGTGCGGGTCAGCCTGGGCGGCATCCGCGACGAAGCCGAAATCAAAGGCCATCGTCGCACCTACATCGGCGCCATGCCGGGACGAATCATCCAAACCATGCGGCGGGCCAAAACGATCAACCCCCTCTTTATGTTGGATGAAATCGACAAGCTCGGCCTCGACTTTCGTGGCGATCCCAGCGCCGCCTTGCTCGAAGTGCTCGACCCAGAACAAAACGATTCCTTTTCCGATCACTACCTGGATCTGCCCTATGACCTGTCCAAAGTGATGTTCATCACCACCGCCAACCAGCTCGATCCCATTCCACCCGCCCTGCGCGACCGGATGGAAGTGATCGAATTCAGCGGCTATACCGACGAAGAAAAGCTCGAAATCGCCCGTCGCTTTTTGATTCCCAAGCAAAAAGCGGCGCACGGCCTCGGCGAAACCGCAACACACTTTTTGGATCAAACCATCCTGAGCATCATCCACGATTACACATACGAAGCCGGCGTCCGCAACCTGGAACGCGAAATCGCCAAAATCTGTCGCAAACTGGCCCGCCGACTGGCCGAGGGCAAGCCGATCCCCAAGCGTATCACCCCATCCGCGCTGCCCAAATACCTCGGCCCACCCTACGTCGACAACTGGAAAGGACGAAACAACCAGGACGAAATCGGCGTAGCCCTTGGCGTAGCCTGGACCGAAGTAGGCGGCGACCTGATGCCCATCGAAGTAGCCCTGTTGGAAGGCAAAGGCAACCTGACCCTGACCGGGCAACTCGGCGACGTGATGCAAGAATCTGCCCAGGCCGCCCTCAGTTGTGCACGGGCCATGCTCGATCGGATCGAATCAGAAGAAGACCATACCGACTTTGACAAGATCGATATTCACATTCATGCCCCCGAAGGGGCCATCCCCAAAGATGGCCCATCGGCAGGCGTCACCATCGCCACAGCGCTCTTTTCCGCACTCACCCAACGTCCGGTTCATCAAGACGTAGCCATGACCGGTGAAATCACCCTGCGTGGACGAGTGTTGGCCATCGGCGGACTGAAGGAAAAAGTGCTGGCAGCACACCGTGCAGGAATCAAAAAATTCATCTTGCCCAAAAGCAACGAAAAAGACCTGGTCGAAATTCCTGCCCAGATCCGACGAAACATCAAATTCATTCTAGTCGAACGCATCGAGCAGGTCTTTGAACACGCTCTTGGGCCGGCCCAACAAGATCGAACAGATTGAAAACCTATCCGAAAAAACAAGCGGCATCCCTATGCCGCTTATACCAACGCATAGGGATGTGTCGGCAGTTTTCGGACAGGTTCTGAGCATACCACTTGCCCAACCCAGTGGCAACCGGAACACTGCTCCAAAGGGGGTAATCATGGACAAAGCAACCAAATTAAAGCACAGTTTATTAGTATTGCTCATCGGCATTCTCTCCATCCTCTCTGGCTGCGCACCCGAAGACAAACGGCTAGACCTGACCACCATCTTGCCGGCGACATGGAAACCTTATGCCACCTATCGGCTGGACACCAACGCCGACAACCAAAAGGATTGGGTCATCCTCTACACCTACGACGAATTGGCCAAGGATGCCTTTACCCCGGTCGGCGGCGTTGTTTATCATGTCTTTTCCTTTGTCAACCAAGACAAAGCCCCGGTAGTCTACCCATATCCACTGGTTGTGCCCGGATGGCCCTACCTTGGCGAAGGCAAATCGAGCATCGAACTCAAAGAAGTTTTACAAGGCTCCCCCGGCCCCGAACTGATTTATCGCGGCGTCAACAGCGACGGCCTGTTGACTCGTCTGGCCTTGTTCACCTGGAAAAACAACGCCCCCAACCCCGTCCTCCCTCCCGAAGCCGATCCAACGACCGGACAATGGTATCACTGCGTGGGCAAATTCAGCACCGACACGCGGATCGCCCTGGAAGCCGAGCGTGTCACCGTCTGGGAACGCGGCGATGAACGTAGCCAGCTCGCCATTCGCAAAACCTACAAGCCCCAAAATGGCAGCTACCTGCAAGGAAACGAGCTGATCGCACCGGTACAAACCTGCATCGACTTTGCCTTCGGACAGCCACAAGATGTAGCACGTTCACCCTATCCGGAAAAAGTCCTGATGGCCTTTTTCACCAACCTGAAAAACGATCAGATCATCTCCCAGTTTATGACCCAGGCAGCGATGAACGGCCTGCGCGGGCAACAAGGTGATTGGGGCAAAATCACCCCCTGGCCGCGCACCTCCCTGACCGACATCTGCGTCAAAGAATTGCGCTATGCGCCCGACCAGGAAATCGCCGTCCAACAGCAAATGGTGGCCCAGGCCGAGAAAACGCGCGAAGCACAAAAGATACTGGCGGCCACACCCGATTACTGCCTCAACTGCCCGCAGCCCGAATGTACCTGCCCGCCGACTCCCACCGTCGAACCGATGAGCGAACCGGTCGTGGTTAAATCGCTGGTCGAATACACACTGGTCGATCAGGTCAAAACCGTATACGCCGAGTGGCAACTGGTCAAAGTGAACAACGTCTGGCGTATCAACCACGTCATCGTCAAGTAAAAACCAGACTTGCGTTTTTTCGGGAGTTGAGGCTTCAGCTGGTGGTTAACCGGCGAGTCTCGCCTCCCTTGAATTGCTCATGTTCGGTCAAAAGTCAACACAACTATGAAAGATGAAAGGAAGAAAAATGAAATGCAAAGAATGTGGAGCTGAAGTGAGTCCAACGGAAAAATTCTGTGGCAATTGCGGGGCTCCGGTATCGACGACGACCGAAGAAGCGCAGCCTCAGGAGAACGTTGCCCAGGCGACCATGATCATCCATTCGTCCAGGTTGCCCGAACAACCAGAACCAGAAACCTCTCCTCCGCCCCCACCGGCTTCTGAACCATGGTCACCGC
>Ga0209101_1000225_pt1 | contig 48497 bp, 37 predicted proteins | sample ConPoolayeCmetaG_FD_185481 | JGI IMG/M metagenome (GOLD analysis project Ga0209101, IMG submission 185481) | Hot spring microbial mat communities from California, USA to study Microbial Dark Matter (Phase II) - Cone Pool mat layer C metaG... ... | reverse complement strand
GCCGCGCGGACGGCGCTCGACTTCTGCCGCACCCCATTCCGGCTCCCGATAGTTCTCATCAGTGCGGGTGCGCCAGTTGAAGCGGCGGGCGTCGTAGGGGCAGGCTACCATACAGTAACGGCAGCCGATACACCGGTCGTAGTCCATGACGACCAGACCATCCCCGCGCTGATAGGTAGCCCCAACCGGGCAGACTGCCGCGCAGGGCGGCTTCTGGCATTGCAGGCAGGGGCGCGTCATATTGAAGGGCTGGCCCGTCTCGGTTCGGTCAAGCAGATAGACATTCCAGAGCATGTCATCGGCGGTATCATTGACCGCCTGACAGGCATACACGCAGTAGCGGCAGCCAATGCACTTCGAGAGGTCAATGATCATCACCCAGCGGTGTTCGCTTTCGGACCCTTCACTGCCGCTGGCGGCAACCTTTGAGCGCGTGATCAGCGGGGCCGCTACCGCGCCGATCACAGCCGTTGCGAAGCCTGCCGCACCCAACAGCTCAACGAACTTGCGGCGGCTGATGAGAGGGGTCACTTCCTTCATTACTTCCCTCCGTTAGCGCCATTGGCCCCGTTTTTGCGGCGGCGGGTTATCAGCCAGACAACAACCCCGCCGATCAGCAGGCCGACTGCTCCCCCTTGAACGGTGCTCATAAAGGACTGGTTGCGGTTGGCGAGGGTCAAAGTTTGCACTTGAGCTTCCAGCTCAGCGGCCCGCAGGGCGGCCTGTTGCCCGGCCAAAATGGATTGCTCGTTTTCAGTGCGCGAAAAGCCCCCGTCAACTTGGCCGTTGTTAAGCGGCACCAGCTCAATATCCCGATGGCAGTCAAGACAGGCTGTGACGTTCTCCTTGAAGTCGTGGCCGGTCGGCGCCTGACCGTCTGCCCGCGACTCGTAAGTGCCGGGCCGGACGTAGCCATGACACTGGCGGCAGGTCAAGCCGGTGTTGATGTGCGAGCTGTGGGCAAAGTCGTTGAGCTGTGTTCCATGGCAGTTCAAGCATTGATCCAGCTCGTTATCGAGGCGCAGGCCGTTGGTGTGAGCATAGTGGCAACTGGTGCAGGTCAGCCCCCGTACCTCGTGCAGGCTGGCGCGGAACTCAGCGTGGGTGATGGTGTGACAGCTTCCGCACACCTGATTGGCCTGCTCTAGGGCAATCGGCGCCGGCGGGTGGCCTTCAGGGACGCTGTGGCAGGCCTGACAGGTCACTCCCTCCGCTTCATATTCACCGGTTGCAGGCCTAAAATTGGTGGTATGGCAGTCGAGGCAGGCCGGATCAGAGTCCTGTTGCTGCCATGCCTCCTGAAAAGTCTGATTAGAGAAGGCGGTAGCATGCGGACCCTCGCGCCAGTCGTTGACGATGCTGGCGTGACAAACGGCGCATGAAGGCTGTTCCTCCTGTGCTGAGGCAGGAGGGATAGCCTCGGAGGCCTGAGAAGGCGGTACAGCCTGCTCGTTGCCGGCTAGTGCTAATCCGACTAACCCCCCCGCCAGAACGCAGGTCAAGATAATAGCAAGGGCAAGGGGTCTAAAGAAGCGTAAAATCATCATGAAAAACCTGCCTCTCTCGGACTGAGAGTAATGAAGAGGGGCCTAACCCCGCTCGCCCTGATTGTGACATGAGCCGCATGGACAGTCATAGTGACATGTGGCACAATGATAGCGGATGAGTGTCAGTAGATCGGTTAAATGACCCATATAAATGGGATGTTCATGCTATCTCTGTGATGGGTAGCGGCTGGCAGGCGGAGCAATACGATGATGACTACCAGACTTTTTGCCGATCCGGTTGTCCCGGTCTTCTTCCTTTACGGGCTGGCCTTCTATACGATGGGGATGGCACTGGCGCTGGAGATCGAGGCCCACATCCCTGAGCCGAAGGTGCGGCGTGCGATGACAACGCTGGTCGTGTTTGCACTGGTGCACGGCTTCCATGAATGGCTGGATATGTTCATCATCAATGCCGAAACTGCCTCTGGTTTTTCTGTCTCGGAGGAAGTTGAGATCGTCAGATTGATGATGCTGGTGGTATCATTTGGGGCGTTGTGTTCCTTCGGCGGGCAGATGCTGTGCCTCGACCGTCTCAGAGAGGGAACGCTCATCCTGAGCGGGTTTACGGCTCTCTTCCTGACAGGAGCGGTGGCGATTGTGGCATGGCTGGGGCGGGATGAGCCGGCTGTCTTGCAGGCGCTCGATTCATGGACGCGTTACAGCCTCGGTGTGACCGGCGGCGTGCTGGGCGGGGCGGCCTTGCTGGTGCGTGGTCAGGAGTGCCGCAGGCGCAGGCTGACGGAGGTGGCACGCGGATGGTTGTTGGCAGGCGGCGCACTGATAGCATACGGCCTGATCGGGCAGAGTGTTTCTGCGCCCAGCCCGCTTCCGCCAGCGGCCTTCTACAACACCCAGACCTTTCAGGCTGTCTTCGGCTTCCCGATCCAGCTCTTCCGTTCGGCGGCAGGAGTCGTGGCTATGGTCGGGGTGATGGAGGCTCTGCGCGGGCTGGAGATTGAGCGGCGCAGAGAGTTTGACCAGGCCGTACAAGCACAACTGGAGGCGCAGGCACAGGCCCGGCGTGAAATGGAACACCGGCAGGCACTTCAGGCTGAACTGCTCAGGCGGACAGTGGCGGCGCAGGAGGATGAGCGTGCCCGCCTTGCCCGCGAACTGCACGATGAGACAGGCCAGACGTTGACAGCCATCCATTTTGGGATTGAGGCGCTGAAGTCTACGCTGGAGAACAAAGGCACGGTCAGCCGGGAGGCCGTCCAAAAATTGCAGGAGCTGGCGGATCAAGCGCTGGCCGACCTGAAACAACTGGTCACAGACCTGCGCCCCGCCCAGCTTGATGATCTCGGTCTGGTGCCTGCGCTTCGTTGGCTGGCTGATCAATCAAGCCGGCGGCTGGGGATCAGGACGACCGTTCGTGTAAGAGGGCACAGGGTGAGACTGCCGGGTGAAGTCGAGACAGCACTCTTCCGTATTGCGCAGGAAGCGCTGACCAATACGGCCAAGTATGCCCAGACGGACCGCGCCAGCCTTCACCTGGTCTTTGGGCCGAAGGCCGTCAAGCTGGAGGTGGCTGATCCGGGCGTGGGGTTCGATCCGGGGGAAGCGCCCTCAGCACGGAATGGCCGGGCGTGGGGAATCGCCGGTATGCGCGAGCGGGCTGTTTCGGTGGGGGGGCGGCTCGATCTGTTTTCTGCGCCGGGTAAGGGTACGCAGGTGTGCGTTGTGATTCCTTGGCCGCCTGAGGAGAATAGCCATGATGGAAACAGAGACAATACGACTGCTGTTGGTTGATGACCACGAGGTGGTACGCTCCGGTATCCGCGCCCTGCTGGATGCGCAGGCAGGGATGCAGGTAGTGGGTGAGGCAGGCAGTGGGGAGGAGGCTGTCCGGGCGGCGTGTGACCTGATGCCGGATGTGGTGCTGATGGACATTACCATGCCGGGCATGGACGGTCTGGAGGCCGCCCGGCGTGTCAAAGAGGCCTGCGAAGCCGCCGCCGTGCTGGCGTTAACCATCCACGAGGGGCGTGAGTATTTCTTTGAGATGCTCAAGGCAGGGGCTTCCGGGTATGTGCCTAAGAGCGCGGCGGCAGAAGAGCTGATCTTTGCCATCCGGGCGGTAGCGCGAGGGGAGGTTTACCTTCATTCCTCAGTGGCCCAGCTTCTGCTTCAGGAACATCTGCGCCAGCAGGAAGGCGGCACAGAGGATTCGATGTCGGGCCTGTCGGAGCGCGAACGGGAAGTGCTTCGTCTGGTAGCGGAGGGTTTGCTCAACAAGGACATCGGCGAGCGGCTGGGGATCAGCCCCAAGACAGTGGCCCGTCACCGGGAGAACATCATGCGCAAACTCAACCTGCACAACCGTACTGAGCTGGTCAAATATGCTATCAAGATGGGCTTGATTGACATTGACAGAGAATAGGTGATCCAGAGAGACAGGGGGCATTGTGTCCAGACTTCGTTCCCTCCAGCGCATTGCGGCGATCATCGTCAAAGAGTACAAGCATATCTGGTTTGACCCCGGTTTCTTCTTCCTGGCCGTGCTGGCCCCCGCTGTGTTGCTGACACTGCTCTCTTACGTCTTCTCCTTTGATGTTGAGCAGTTCAATCTAGCGATCCTCAATCAGGATCAAAGCCCGCGTTCGTTTGAATACATCCGCGAGTTGACCGCCTCTGGGGACATCCGGATCATTGAGCTGGTGCAGAACTACGATGAGGTGCTGGCTCTGCTTCGAGAAGGGCGCGTAGATGGTGCGCTGGTCATCCCGCCGGGCTTTGCCGGCAGACTTGAGGCCCGTGAGAGTGCATCGGTGAACCTGGTGGTAGATGCCAGCGACGCCGGCACGGCTTTTCAGGTGATCAACTCCATTCAACAGCGCACTCAGGCCTATGCGGCCGGCCTGACGGGCATGGCACGTGCCCCGTTCGAGGTACGAATCCGCGTCTGGTTCAACCCCAACCTCAACTCCCAGCACAGCATGATCCCCGGTCTGATGGCGCTGGTGCTGATCCTTCCTTCACTGGCTATTGCACTGGGGCTGACACGTGAGCGTGAGAGCGGCACTTTTGAGTCGTTGGCCACTACGCCGATCACCGGCAGTGAATACCTGATCGGCAAGCTGATCGTCTATATCAGTATGGGGGTGATTGGAACACTGCCTGCGCTGGGAGTGGCGGCCTTCTGGTTCAGAGTGCCGTTTCGGGGCAGTGTACTGCTTTATCTGTTGCTGACCGCTGACTACCTGCTGGCGACTATGGGCTTCTGCCTGCTGGTGACCCGCTTTATAGCCAGCCAGCGTACTGCCACGTCCATTGTGATGCTGGCCCTGTTCATCCCTAGTTTCTTTCTCACCGGCCTGATCCTGCCGGTGGATAAATCCTCCCTCATCTCACGGGCGATTGCGTTTGCGCTTCCGGCCACGCACTTCATTGTCATCTCGCGGGGCATCGCACTCAAGGCCCTCTCGCTGTCCGATCTGTGGTATGAAGCCCTGGTGCTGTTTGGAATGGGCCTGAGCGCGGTCATCGTGAGTATCTTCCTCTTTACTAAGAAGCTGAATTGAGGCGGGACATGCTGAACCGGCTAGGTGCGCTCATCCGCAAGGAGCTGATCCAGTTTGTGCGTGATCCAATATTGGTGGGGTTTGTCCTGCTGGCGCCGGCCATCCAGATTACCCTGCTGGGGCGGGCCATCGGGAGGGACATCCGGGACATCCCGGTAGCGGTCATAGACTATGATCTCTCTCCCCTGAGCCGCGAGATCATCACGGCGCTGGATAACACCGAAGAGCTGATTGTCTCGCAGTACCCTGCCAATCTGGACGAAGCACGCCGGTTGATTGACGCCGGTGAGGTCATGGCTGTCGTTGTGATTCCGCGCGGGTTCATGAGCGGGTCGCGCTCGCTGACAGACACCCCTCAGATCCAAGTCGTGCTGGACGGCACAACCGGCTTCATTGCCGCCCGCGCACTGGCGGCGGCGCAGGGTGCGATCCAGTCGCTGGTGGCAGGGGCAGTGGCCGCCGGCGGCCAGACAACTTACAGCGGCATCGCCGTCTCTGTGGATGCTGTGTTCAACCGGGTGCTGAGTCTGCAACCCGATGCGATCTCGTCCCAACTGGCGCTGATCACTTTTGAGGTAATCACGCTGGTCGCGGCAATGGGCTTCGTGCGCGAGCGTGAGCTGGGGACTATCGAGATGTTGTCCATCACGCCGCTCAGGCGCCTGGAGCTGATCGCCGGTAAGGCGCTGACCCCTCTGATCATCGGGATCATAGACTTCCTGCTGATGTTCGGGGTGACTCAAGTTGTCTTCCGCGTCCCGATGCGGGGGTCTTTTGCGCTTTTGTTCGGCCTGACGGCTCTCTACCTGATATGCGAGACCTGCTATGCGTTGTTGATCTCAACCGTGACCCGTACCCAGCAACAGGCCGTGACAGTGGTGTTTGTGTGGGCTATGCTGGGCCTGACGTTGTCAGGGTATCTTGTGCCTGTTACCAACCTGCCTAAGGTGATGCAGTGGGCATCATGGCTGATCCCGTTGAGGCACTATATTGCACTGGTGCGGGGGGTGATGCTGAAGGGGGCAGGCCTGACAGCGCTTCTGCCGGACATGGCGGCGCTGGGGATTCTCACGGTTGGGATGCTCTTTGTCACGACCCGCACTCTATCACGGGCGATTGAGTGACCGCCTGAGTAGCCAATCAGCCTGAATTCTTCTACAATGGTAGGCGCAGGGCATAAACCCCCTGCACTCATAAGTGATTCATCATGACTGCCCAGAAGCGAGTGACCTATGCGCAAAGCCATCATCCGCAAACCGCGCCACATTGATCCGTTTAATGAACCAGCACGTGCCTTGAGCGTGCTGAATAAACCACTTTGGCAGTGGCAGCGCGACCTGCTGGCTCCCCACTGCGACAGCGAGATCGTGGTGGACGACTTCAGCGGCATCCCGCGCGATCAGGTTGAGACGCTGGTCTACAGCGAAAATCTGTGGTTTGACGAAGGCTTCCTGACGGCCTTCCTGCAGGAAGCCCGCCGGCGGGGGCGGCCTGCCCGTGCCGCTTTCCGCGCTGAGGACCCGGCCTTCCTGCAACAGGGCCTGCGGGCGCTGACTCGGTCTTATGAACAGCGCGGCGATCTTTTTTATGTGGACCTGTGGTACTTCCCCAACGGGCCAAGTGACCATGTTGAGCCGGTCATTATCTCCAGTGATGCCAGAGAGGTAGGGTATTACCACATACCGGGCTACATCACCGGCCAGAAAGGGGGGCTGGTGTGGTGGCTTCCCCGGCGGGCGGTGTGTGCGGTAGATACATGGGTACATCTCTTCTTTATTAACATAGTGTTCGGCATCTTTGCGCAGGCAAGCTGGTTTGAACAGCGTGCCTCTGATCCTTCGTTCAGGATGCAGGCCAGATGGCGCGGGCTGATCGAGGGCAAGCCGCCGTCTGCCTCATCGGCTTATGTCAAGGTCGGGAAGAACTGTAGTATAGACCCCAGCACGATCTTTCAGGGGCCGGTGTTCATTGGGGACAATGTGACCATCGGGCCGGGCTGTGTGATCTCGCAGTGCATCATTGGCAAGAACGTCACGCTGGCGCACGGCAACCACTTTCACATGAGCGTGCTGGCCGATAACTGCTTCTTCCCATGGGGGGCAAGTGCCTATTTCTCCGTCTTCATGGAAAACTCAACGGCTGGCCAGAACAGCTCGATTGAGATGAGCGTGATCGGGCGCAACTCGTATATCGGCGCCGGGACGATCTTCACCGACTTCAACCTCCTGCCCATCCCCCTGCGCTCGCAGGTTAACTATCAGCTCGTTGAGATAGATATGCCGGTGCTGGGGGCTTGTGTCGGGCATAACTGCCGGCTGGGTGCGGGCTTGGTGATCTATCCGGCGCGGATGATCGAGTCGGATGTCGTGCTGTTCACGTCGCCGACACGGCGGGTGATCATGAAGAACATCAGTTATGAAGAGAGTGATCACCATGCGACCCGTGCCGCCGACCTGCATCCGCGCTTGTATCCGCGTGAGCACGAACGCGAACAGGCAGGATCAGAGTGGTAGGGGCCTGCAGGCCGTCTGGAGGGCTTCAGGGAGAGGGGATGAGGAGGATAGGGGCTGTTGGCAGAAGATACCTTTGCCTTCATCATCCACCCAATTGACCCAAAGGGTGATGTGTCTCGCAAGTATCCGCTGTTCGGCAGACTGCTCACCGAACAGCAAATTGATTTTCTGTGTACCTTCTGGCCGCCGGTCTATATCTCGCAGATCGAGGGAGTGCGGTCAGAAGCCGCCGGCAAAGAGCTGGTCGGGTGGTTCATTGCCGTCCCTTATACGCCCCGCCGAATGCTCCAGCTTCCTGAGCAGGCGGTTTACCGCAAGATTGTTCAGGCCGGGCACATGGCTGAGCGGCTGGGGGCGCGCATCATGGGGCTGGGCGCGTTTACCTCGGTGATCGGAGACGGCGGGGTTACTATTGCCCAGAGACTCGATCTGCCGGTTACTACGGGCGACGCTTACACAGTGGCCGTCGCCGCCCAGGCCATCCTGGAGGCAGGCCGCCTCATGGGTCTTGATCCATGGCAGGCAGTGACAGCAGTCGTGGGTGCGTCGGGGTCAATTGGTTCAACCTGTGCGCAGATTCTTGCGGATACGGTGGGTCAGCTTGTGCTGATTGGCCGGGACAGCCGGGCGCTGGAGGCCGTGCGCGAGCGGTGCGAGGGACATGCGGCGCAGGTTAGGACAAGCACAGATTTGAACGCCATGCGCGAAGCTGACCTCATCATGACGGTGACCAGCGCAGTCGGGGCTATCGTCGAGCCGCAGCATCTCAAAGCGGGTGCAGTGGTGCTGGACGTGTCCCGCCCGCGTGATGTGTCACGTGAGGTGGCGGCTCAGCGCCAGGATGTGCTGGTGGTTGAAGGCGGCATGGTCGAGGTGCCGGGCGAGGTGGACTTCCATTTCAACTTTGGCTTCCCGCCCGGAAAAGCCTATGCCTGCATGGCAGAGACGATGGCGCTGGCACTAGAAGGGCGGTACGAGGATTACACCCTGGGGCATGACATCTCAGTTGAGCGGGTGAGAGAGATTGAGGCGATTGCCAGCCGGCACGGCTTCCGGCTGGCCGGACTGCGCAGTTTTGAGCGGGAGGTCACGCCGGCACAGATCGCGCGGGTGCGCGAGCTGGCCGAAGAGGCCCGACGGCGACGGGGCAATGGTTGATGCTCTGCCGGGCAAGCCGCATTTTGCAGAGCAAGGCAGGGGGAATAGATGGCTGGCTGTGCGTCAGCCGCTAAATTGCTTTTCGATTATAATTACAATGTAAGTGACCGTGCTTGAGCGGAGGCAGAATGTCCAAAGGCAGACTCTTGGTCATCGAAGATGATCATGATATTTCAAATATGCTCAAAATCTACTTCACCGGTCAGGGATATGATATTGAGGTTGCCTCACGCGCCAGCGAGGGCCTCCGGATGACCCAACAGCAAATCCCTCAGCTCATCGTGCTGGACATCATGCTCCCGGACATGGACGGTTACACGTTGTGTAAGTCGTTGCGTACCAACGCACGCACCAGGCACATCCCTATCATTTTCCTTACTCAGAAGGATGAACGCAGTGACCGCATTGCCGGGCTGGAATTGGGCGCTGACGACTACATCACCAAGCCCTTCGACATCGAGGAACTGCGGTTGCGCATAGCCAACGCCATCCGGGCGACCGAACGTATGGGGCTAACCGACCCGCGTTCGGGTCTTCCCAGCGGGCGGCTGATTGAGGACGCCTTGCGCGAGATGATCCGCCGTCCGGCATGGGCCTATCTCGATATGCGGGTAGATGGCTTTGAGCCGTTCCGTGATAAGTATGGATTCGTGGCGGGCGATGAGGTGCTCCGTTTTACCGCCATGCTGATCAGTGAGGTGGTAGACGATAAAGGGACGCCGGAAGACTTCATCGGCCACGCCGGGGGCGATAACTTCGTTCTGATCACCAAACCCGACAATGCCGCCGAGATCAAAAACACATTGGAACGCCGTTTTAATGAGGAAGTCAAGAGCCATTATTCATTTGTTGATCGTGAACAGGGCGGCATGAAGATTGACGATGGGAAGGGCGGCGAACGCCTGGTCAAGCTCATGACCCTGATTATTGGGATGGTGACCTCAGAGCGGGAGTTCTCGGACATCCGCGAGATCACAGAAGCGGCCGCTGAGGCACGCCGCAAGGCGGCTCAGCAGGCCGGCGCATCCTGAGGTGAGGGTGAGTACCCGTCGTAGCCGCCGCTGGTAACATTAGGTGTGGTTACCATGAATGCGTTAGTGTCTGTCGGTACAATCGTTTTGGTAATAGGCGTGCTGGTGATCGGGGCGGTCTTGCTCTCGGCACGTCTTGCCAACCGTCGGCGCAGGGAGCTTTTCGGCAGTGAAGAGCCTGTCATACCGGTCAATCTGGCTTCGGTCAATGACGCGGTCGTGGTTGCACGCATTGGCGGGCAGGTTGTATTTGCCAATGAGATAGCCCGTCAGTGGTTTGCGCTGGATCGGGCTGAGCCTGATCTGTGGCTGCTTGCCCAGAAGGTCCAGACGCCCGATGCCTTTCTGGAGCTGTTTGCGGCAGAGGGACAGGCTGACTTCGAGGCCGGCGGTCGGCGGGTCAAGGCATCATCGCATCGTGTGGCGGTAGGGGATACGGCGCAGTTTATCGTGGTGATGCGGGAAGAGGAGCCTCTGCCGACCCTCAGCCGGGAGGAGCGCGGCTCGCCAAAGGCCCTGCGCACCCTGAGCGAGATCACGCAAGCCATCAACGCCAGCCTTGAGCTGGATGCGACCCTCAACGCGACGCTGGAAGGCATCCGCCGCCTGATCGAGCATGACGCGGCCCAGATTTGCCTGTGGGATCAGGAGCGCGAGTGCCTGCGTCCAGTGGCACGCAGCGGCCCGGCGGAATATGTGGCGGCGGCCCGCCGTGAAGATCAGGAGTACACCATTGGGCACGGTTACACCGGCTGGGTGGCCCGTAAGCGGCAGGCCTTGTTTGTGCCGGATGTGCTGGATTTCACCGACACAGGCCCCCTCATTCGTCCTACTGACCCCCAGTACAGAAGTTATATCGGCTTGCCGTTGCATGTGCGTAACCGCTTCATCGGCACCATCGAGATCATGGCCGCACAGCCCGGCCACTTTGACCGTGATGATCAGGCTCTGCTGGGCCTGATCGCCGAACAGGCCGCCATTGCCATTGAGAATGCCCGCCGCTACAGCAGTCAGTCAGAGCGGGTAGCCGAGCTTTCAGGCGTGCAGAAGATCGCCGAGGCGATCAGCGTCCTGCAGGACCCGCAACAGCTCTTTGCCCAGCTTGGCCAGCGCGTAGCGGAGTTGATGGACACCGAGTTGGCAGGCGTCCTGCTGTTTGACCGTGATCAGGAGAAGCTGGTCGCCCAGAAGCCCTTCTATGGGATGGTGGATGCACTAGCCTCCCGCTACGCCGTTCGGCTGGAGCGCGGCAGTCCTGCCCGCAGTCTGTGGGAAGATGTGGCCTTCTGGCTCAGCAACAATGTTGAAGAAGACCATCTGATCCAAGAGATGGGGCTGTCTGAGCTGGCGGAGATGGCCGGCCTGCGCTCGACCGCTATGGCGGTGATGCGGGTTGGCGATGAGCGGATCGGTGTGCTTCAGGTAGGCAACAAGCGCGACGGCACACCTTTCAACTTAGAGGACATCCGTCTGCTTCAGATTTACGCTGGTCAGGCGGCTATTATTGTGGAGAGCGCGCGTCTGTACCGCGAGGAGCAGAGCCGTGTGGCTGAACTGCACGGCCTCCAGCAGATCGCGCAGGCGATGAGCGCCTTCACCAACCCGGAGGAGCTGTACGCCCAACTGACTCAGCGCATCGCCGAGCTGATGAAGGTAGACATCTGCGGGGTGCTGATCTTTGAACCGGAGCAGGAAAAGCTGGTCGCCCGTACCCCGTTCTATGGCGTCAGCGATGAGATCGCCCGCCGGTACAGCCTGTCTGTTGGGCGGCGCGGGCTGGCCCGCGATGTCTGGCGGGACTACGACCTGTTTGAGTCCAACAATGTCTTCGCCGACGAGAACATTGATGCGCTGGGTCTGCGTGAGATCGCACGCAGTGCCGGCCTGCATACGCTCTTGTTTGCGCCGCTCAGCGCCGGAGGCCGCCGCTTCGGGCTGTTGCAGGTCTCGAACAAGAGCGACGGGACGGACTTCGATGACAACGACAAGCGTCTGCTGTCTATCTTCGCCGGGCAGGCCGCCGCACTGATTGATAACGCCCGTCTGTATCAGGACACCGATGCCACCCTGCGCAAGCGCTCTGCCGAGCTTCGTTCGGTGTCGCGCATCAGCCGCGAGTTGAACGCCACGCTGGAGCTGGAACGCATTCTGGAGGTGATCTCAGCGGAGGCCCTGCGGGCTGAAGGCGCACGGTGGGGAAATCTGGTCATGTTCGAATGGGATGAGACCAACACCCGTATCATCCCGACCATGCGCTTTGGCACGGAACTGGGTGAAGAGGCCCGCATTCTGGAGCTGGCGGCGGCCCGAAGCGGCGATACGCTGGTCATTGACGACTTCGAGAAGGTCGCCCATTATCCCAGCCCCATCGCCGGGGCGCGTTCGGCTCTGCTTGTCCCGATCCACTTTGAGGGTAAGGTGGTCGGCGTGATCGGCCTGTACAGCGATAAGCCGCGCGGGCTTGGCCCCAGCGCCGCCGAGTTTGTGCAGGCGCTCTCGTCTCAGGCCACTATTGCTGTGACCAACGCAACGCGCCATGCCGAGCAGGTTGAGCGCTCTGAGCTGTTGCGCCGCCGGGCCGAGCAGTTGACCCAGATTTTCGAGCTGGGCCGCATGTTCCGGGGGGACCAGTCCGTTGAGGAGAACCTGAACTCGGTGGCGCGGGCTATCTGCGAGTCGGCGGGCTTCAACCTTGCGCTGGTCAGTGCTCTGGACGAAAAGGCTGAGACCCTGCGCCACGTGGCGCAGTTTGGCCTGTCGGAGGAGGCTTACAGGCAGGCCTGCGGCAAAGAAATCGTGTGGCGTGATGTGCAGGTCTTCCTGGATGACAAGTTCCGTCAGGGCGGCTCGTACTTCATCCCGTGCGAGGAGAGCGCCAATCTGGTCCATGCGCTTGGCCTTGAGCCGAGGCCGCGTCCTGTCAACGACCGCAAACCCGGCCATTGGCAAAGCGGCGACCTGTTGTTGATCCCCCTCCGCTCGACGACCGATCAGGTCATGGGGGTGCTGAGCATTGACCAGCCGCGCAACGGGATGATCCCCACAGCCAACACCATCGAACTGCTGGAGATTTTTGCCAATCAGGCGGCTATTGTGATCGAGAACAGCCGCCTGTACCGCTCGGTGGAGGAGCGTGCGGAGGAGCTGAGCAAGAGCCTCGCCAGCCTTGAGAAGAGCTATGAGGAACTGGACAAACTCTCCCACGAGATGATCCGCAAGGACGCCGAACTCTCGCGTGCTAATGAACTGCTCAACCTGCGTGCCCAGCGCCTGCTGGCTCTGCACCGCATCATGGAGAGCGTGGACACCAGCCGCAGTCCAGAGGCCGTCCTGAGGGATATTGCCGCCTCTGTGGTGGAGGAAATGGACGTTGACCAGTGCGTCATTGCGCTGGGCGGTGAGAAGCCTCAGATCGTGGCCGCTGAGGGGCGTCTGCCGAAGGGGCTTGATCTGGCGGGCCTGCTGGATGGACAGGACCCCATCTCTATGGCCCGGCGCACGAACAAGGCGGTCTTCTATACCCAGAACGGGGATGTCAAAGCCCGCAATAACGGGTCAGCCCGGCTGGCAAAAGAGATCGGCGCTCAAACGCTGATGGCGCTCCCCATGAACCTGGGTGACTCGCAGAACGGCGTGCTGATGATCGGCAGTACACGCCGGGGAATCTCCTTCGGCGACGACGAGCGTGACCTGTTTGGCCTGCTTGCCAGCCAGATCGTGGTGGAGTATGAGAACGCCCGGCTGTATCAGGCCGTTCAGAAGGAGGCCGCCACTGCCGCCGCCGAGCGTGACCGCCTGCAACAGCTTCACCTGATCACGACCGCCCTCCAGCAAACACGCGAGCTGAAAGACCGTCTGGCCGTTATCGCGCGTGGTATCCGTTCGGTGGGGTGGGGACGTGTGGCGGTCATGATGCTCGATCCAGAGATGAATGTGACCGATCTGGTCACGGCGGGCTACACGGCTGAGGAAGAAGAACAGCTCCGCAAGAGCCTGCTCCCCGGTGAAGTATGGCGGCGGCGTTTTGACGATCAGGAATTCATCTCCATGCGGGTAGGGTCGTCCTACTTCTTGGCCTGCGGCCATCCATGGGTGATGAAGAACATTGAAGGGATGAGCGAGTCTGACTTTGACCCGGCGGCGGATCCCGCTCAGTGGCAACCCAAAGATCAGCTCTACGTGCCGATGTACGCCGGCACACAGATCATCGGGCTGATCAACCTGCGCGATCCGGTCAACGGCCTCAGGCCGACTGAGGCGAGCCTGCGTCCGCTGGAGCTGTTCGTCCAGCAGGCTTCTTCGGCACTGGAGAACATCCGCCTGTATCAGGAGACGGTTGAGTTACAGAGCTTCACTGAAGCGGTGTTACAGTCTATCCAGCAGGGAATTATCGTCACAGACAAGAAGGGCAAGGTCGAGTCGATCAACGCTTTCATGCGTGACCGGTTTGGCTGGAATGAAGAGTTGGTCGGCAAAGGGTTGTTTGAGAGCAGAGCCGACTTGCGTGAACTGGGTCTGGAGGATGATTTCAAGGCGGTTGCAGAGGGCGGAACGCCGGTTGAGCGCACCAATGTATCCTACAGGGTAGGGCAGGAAGTCCGCACGCTGAATATCTACCTCTATCCGCGCTATGACGAACAGCACAACGTGACCGGCGTTGTCCTGCTGATGGAAGACATCACCCAGCGTGCCCGCCTGGAGGCTGACATTGCCCGGCGCGGGCGTCAGCTTGCCGCCCTGAGCGAAGTCTCTCGCACGATTACCGCCGCGCTGAGTGTGGAGGACGTGATCAGCAGTGCGCTCGATCAGGCCCGCACCGTCATTCCTTATGACCGCGTCACGCTGTGCCTGTTCGACCGTGAGGAAGAGAAGTTCTCTGTGGCAGGGGTGCGCGGCCATGAAGGAGGGAACATCCCCTCTTCCCAGAGGCCGCTGGAAGCTGAAGCCTCTCTGCTCAGCGAGATTGCCCGTGACAAACAGGCTGTCCTGATCGGGGATGTGCGCGGGGACAGCCGTCTGTCTGATGCGGAGAGCCGCACCTGCAGGACATGGTTAGCCGCTCCGATGGTCAGCGGCGGCCTGCTGGTCGGCGTGATGATCTTTGAGCGCGATGAGGCTCATGCCTACGCCCCCGCTGACGGGCAGGTCGCGGCGGCTTTCGCCAATCAGGTGGCAGTAGCGATTGAGAATGCCCGCCTGTTTGAGGAAGCGGCGGATCGTGCCGCTGAACTGCACAGCCGTACCCGCCGCCTGACGCTGTTGAACCGCATCTCATCTACGCTGGGGCGTTCACTTGACCAGAACAGCATCCTCCAGACAACGGTGGATGAACTGGCGCAGGCACTTGAAGCGCCGCAGGGCAGTGTGATCCTGTTTGACCGTGAGGCGGGCATTGGGCGGCTGATCTGCCAGTATCCTTCCAATCCGGACGGGTCGGTTGAGGAGCTGGTCGTCCCCTTCGATGACAATCCCGCGCTCCAGCGCCTGAACGAGACCAAACTGCCGGTAGTCATTGAAGATGTCAAGGCTGACCCGCTGTTTGCGGCCATGCGCGAGCCGTTCAGCCGCCGCAAGGTCAAGTCTATCCTGTTGGTGCCCCTGATTGTGGGCAACATGCCGGCAGGCATGATCACGGTTGAGGAGACGGCCAAGAAACGGCACTTTGAGCCGGAGCAGGTTGAACTGGCACAAACCATCACCAATCAGGCGGCTGTGTCGGTTCAGAATGCGCAACTGTTTCAGGAAACGGTCTCCCGTCAGCGCGAGTTGACGATCCTGTCTGAGGCAGGGCGTATTGCCGCCTCCTCGCTTGATCTGGACACGGTCGTGCGCAACGCGGCGGAGTATTTCATTCGTGCGCTGGAGGTAGATGGCTGCACCATCGCCCTCCTGCAACAGGCTGAAGATGCGCTGATCACGTTGATTGATTATACGCCGGTGGACGGCGCCCGCCCCTTGAGCGAGTTTGACAACCGCTACAACCTGAGTCGTTACCCTGTTACGTCCAGCGCCATTGCTGAACGCGGCGTGGTGGTCCTTGATGCCTCCAGCGAGGAGCTTTCCGAGCAGGAGGCCGCGTGGCTGAGGCGTAAGGGGATCGCTTCCCTGTTGGTTGTGCCGTTGGTGGCTCGTGAGCAGACCATCGGGCTGGCTGAGCTGTGGGTCACACGGACGGGGCGGCGCTTCCGCCAGCGCGAGATCGGGCTGGCAAAGGCGCTCGCGTCTACGGTGGCGACCGCGATGGAGAACGCCCGCCTGCACGATGAAACCCAGAAGCGGGTGGGTGAGCTGGCCATGATCAATGAGATCAGCCGTGCCCTGACGCAGGTGATCTCAACTGAAGACTTGTACCAGCTCCTTCAGGAACAACTCCGGACGGTGCTGAACGCCCGCTCGATCACCATCGCTCAGCGCGACCCGCTAACCGGCCTGTTGACCTTCCCGCTGGTTGTCCGGAATGGGTTGCGCATTCATGTTGATCCCATCGGATATGGCGGCGACCTGTACAGCTATGTGATCGAGCAATGGAAGCCGCTGTTGATCAGCCGCAATGTCGGGCAGAAGCTTGAAGAACTACAGGTCAGGCACATCGAGGAGGGGTTGAAATCGTTCTTGGCTGTGCCCCTGTACAGCGGCGAAGTGATCGGCGTGCTGGCTGTTGAGGACTACGAACGTGAGAATGTCTTCCATGAAGCTGACCTGCGCGTCTTGAACCCCATCGCGGCACAGGTAGCGGTCTCTCTGGAGAACGCCCGCCTGTACAGCGAGCTGGAACAGCGCCTGTCTGAGACGACGACCCTGCAAGAAGTCTCGCGGGTGGTCAACTCGGCCCTTGACCTGCAAGAGATTTTTGAGCGCGTGGTGCGCGAGCTGGCCAGCGCCTTCAAGTACCCGATCATCGGCCTGTACACTCTGGAGGATCACGAACTGCGCTTGCAGGCCCATCATGGCTACAGCGATGAGCAGGTCGCTGATGTTCAGGTCCTGCCGCTCGAGGCCGGTGTCATTGGCCGTGCGGCGCGTACAGGCGAGCCGCAGTTCGTCAAGGATGTGTCGCAAGACCCGGACTACATCAAGGTGATGGACTGGGTGCGCAGTGAGATCGCCATCCCCATCATCTCGGATCAGGATGTGCTGGGTATCCTTGATGTGCAGGCGGGGCTTGATAACCCTCTGGCCGACAACGACCTGCAATTGTTGTGCACCTTTGCCGGTCAGGTTGCGACGGCGATGGCCAACGCCGCGCTGTATGAGCAGATGGTCAAGCTGTCTGAGGAACTGGAACAGCGTGTGGAGGAGCGTACCCGTGAGTTGCGTGAGGAGCGCGACCGTATTGACACCCTCTACCGCATCACCGTTGAGCTGAACGCCAGCCTCGACCTTGACCGCGTGCTGAATCGGGCGCTGGAGCTGGTGGGTGAAGCGGTCGGTGCGGAGCATGGCTCGCTGTTCCTGATTGACCCCCAGTCCGATCAGCTGATCTACCGTGCTGTGATGAGCGATTATGAGATTCTGCCGCCCGGTGGCCGCCAGATTCAGCTTAAGCGGCATGAGGGTATGGCAGGCTGGGTGATGGATAACCGCCAGTCTCTGCTGGTGGACAACGTCCTGCTGGACCCGCGCTGGGTACAGGTGCCCGGCACGGAAGAGCGCCGTTCACTGCTGGGTGCGCCGTTGATCGCCAACGAAGAAGTGTTAGGCTGTATCTTCTTCGCCAGCGATGTGCCGGGCGCTTTCAATGAGGGTCATCTGCGCCTCGTTGAGGCCGCCGCCAATCAGGTGGCGACCAGCATCAACAATGCGGAGCTGTACCGCCTGATCCGCGATCAGGCTGAGCGCCTTGGCGTTATGCTCCGTAGCCAGCAGACCGAGGCGGCCAAGTCGCAGGCTATCCTCGAGTCAGTGGCGGACGGCGTGATGGTGTCTGACCAGTCAGGCGAGATCATCCTCTTCAACGCCGCCGCTGAGCGCATACTGGAACTGCGCCGTGATGAGGTGCTGGGCCGCTCTGCCTCTGACCTGACCGGCCTGTACGGTGCAGGCGCGGCCAAATGGGCTACCTTGCTCCACGAATGGAGCGAAGACCCGCGCAGTTATGCCGGCGAATTCCTGGCCGAGCAGATCGAAGTGGGTGAGAAGGTGGTCTCAGTGCACGTCTCACCGGTGATGCACGGCGACGAGCTGTTGGGCCTTGTCTCTGTCTTCCGTGACATCACACGCGAGGTGGCGGCAGACCGCATCAAGAGCGAGTTTGTGGCGACCGTCTCGCACGAACTGCGTACGCCTATGACCAGCATCAAGGGCTATGCCGACCTGCTCCTGCTGGGTGCGGCAGGTGAGATCACACCAGAGCAGAGACGCTTCCTTGAAGTAGTGAAAAGCAACGCCGACCGGCTTAGTCTGCTGGTGAATGACCTGCTCGACATCTCCCGTATCGAGCAGGGGCGTGCCGAACTGGATATTCGTCCGGTAGATATGGGTGAGCTGATCGGCGATGTCATTGCCTCCTTAGAGGGGCGCCGTGAGAACGAGGGCCGGCATATCCAAATTCGCGCCGAGGTGCCGCCTGATCTCCCGTCCCTGGAAGGCGACTATGACCGCATCACCCAGATATTGACCAACCTGGTGAACAATGCCTACCAGTACACCCCTGACGACGGCACAGTGACCGTGAGGGCTGTGCCGGATGGACGGGGCATTCAGGTGGATGTCATTGATACAGGTATCGGCATTCCGGACGAAGACAAGCCGCGCATCTTTGAGCGGTTCTTCCGGGGCGAAGACCCGCTGGTCATGAAGACGGCTGGAACAGGCCTTGGTCTGGCGATTGTACAGCGTCTGGTGGCGATGCATGGCGGGCGCATCTGGTTTGAGAGTCAGCAGGGCGTCGGCACGACCTTCAGTGTGTGGCTGCCCTATCAGCCATCTGGTAGCGGCGGTCAGTTAGACACAAGGCGGTAATTCTCGGGGCCTCTGAGGCCCGGACAAACAAGCTAGTCTATTCACACCGGAACGGGGATCATGGCAAAAATACTGATTGCAGAAGACGAACCAGACATCCGTGACTTGCTGTCGTTCACCCTCCAGTATGGCGGCTTCGAGGTGATCGCCGTTCCTAACGGAATAGAGGCGATCGAACGTGCCGGCAAAGATAAGCCCGATCTGATCATGCTGGATGTGCGGATGCCCAAGATGACAGGCTACGATGCCTGTAAGGCGCTTAAGAGCAACCCGGAAACATCAGCCATTCCAATTGTGTTTCTGTCTGCCAAGGGTCAGGATGCCGAAGTCAAGGCCGGGCTGGAAGCCGGTGCGCTGGACTATATCCTGAAGCCCTTCGCGCCTGATCTCCTGCTGAAACGTGTCCGTGAACTGCTTGATCGCAAGAAAGACGATGAGAAGGGCGCTGTTTCTTAGAAGAGCGGGCTAAGTTAATCTCCACTGTCCCACACCTGATGATGTGGGACAGCCGTTTTATGTGGAGAGTGCAACTGTAACTATCCTTAAGCTATTGGCGGTCCTGTAGTCTCATATAATGAGTTAGAACAGTGGATGACGAGCGGGTTCGGAGGGACTGCCCCTCTATGATCCGGGCAGTGGAATGGATGGAAAGATGGCCGCAGGCATAGCAGGCTCGGATATATCTGCCCTTCTCTTCACCGATGCGTGGGGGCGTGTCGTCTTTGTAGACAGCAACTTTCTTCACCTGTTCGGCGGGCGTTCGGCTGGCTCGCTGGTCGGGGAGCCGCTGTATAGGGTTCTGAATGTCGAACGCCAGACCGTTTCTAGTCTTCTCAGTGATGTAGCTAAGGCCGGCTATGTGCAGGGCGTCCCTCTGGATATCCAAGATGCTTCTGGGCAGGTGGTCACGTTGTTATGCAGTGGGGTAGCAACCTATGACGATAAAGGGACATTCATCGGCATGGATGTCACCTTGCATCCGCCAGAGGCGCGGGGATCGCTGGGCACGCCTTCCATTCACGGCGATGTGATCCTGGCCCGCATCAGGCAGATTGAGGCCGAAGTCCAGAAGCGGAAGTACCGTCAACAGCAAACGGCGCTCCAGACCTATTTCACGGCGCATATCAACGCTCTGCATATTCTGCTGGGGCGCATGGCCGGGCCGCGCGTCTGCCGCTCTCTACAGGACACCCTGAACCAGATGGCCGACAGGAACGGCTGGCCGGTCAGGCTGGCGGACGGGGGTGTGACAATCGGAGACGAACTGGAGGCCGGTGTCTACCGGGTCCTGCTGGCTGAGGCAGTGTCTTTCTCCGTGAGTGTAGTAGGCCGGAGGCTGACGGCTCAGGAGATGAGCGCAGTAGAGGCAGGGATGGATGCCCGCCTGCTTGAAGCGGCCAGGCAGGCTGGCATGCGGCCGTTCTTCTAAGAGGGAGATCGGTCAATATCTTGTCCGCCGGGCTTCTGAGGCAGTTGGTGTTGTTTCTGTCTTTGGAGGGAAGGAGCCTGCTATGACCTCTACCCTGCTCGAAGATCGTCGGATGCGCGGCGCACTGCTGGCAGGGATGCTGGTGATGGGCGGCATCATCCTGTTGTATGGTTTCTACAACAGGCTGGGGCCGTTGACTGTGGCCGCTGTTTACGATCCGGTGCTGGTGATCGTGGCGCTGGGGGGTGCTGTTGGGGCGTTGTTGTTGTGGCGTGCCAGCGAACGCGGGGAACAGCTCAGGCAGGTGTGGGGCTGGCTGACAGTCGGCTTATTCCTGTGGGCCTTTGCCGAGGCCCTCTGGGGTTTCTTTGAGCTGTTCCTGCAACAGGACCCCTTCCCGTCAGCGGCTGATGCGGCCTGGACTGTCGGCTATGTGCCTCTGTTTGTGACGCTGGTACTGCGCTTTCGCTCATTGCGGACGGCGCTCCCCTATCCGTTGGCGCTGATTCTGATTGGGGCGGCAGGGCTGGCGGTTGCGGTCATCTTTGTCATCGCTCCCATTCTCGCCTCGGATGAATACTCCCTGCTTGAGAAGGCGCTGACAACTTTCTACGGAGTGGGCGATCTCGTGGTGGGTTTGATGGCGCTGGCCTGTGTCTTCGTGTTGATCGGGGGGCGGCTCTCGTGGCCGTGGGCGATCATCACCGCGGGACTGCTGATAATGACCGTATGCGATCTGCTGTATTACTACGCCGACTGGAGCGGCACTTACGGCGGCCCGACCCTCACTGTGGCCACCGCGCTGGCTGATATACCCTATCTGGCGGCCTACCTGGCACTGACGCTAGGGCTGTACAGCCAAATGCGGCTGGAAGGGATAGGCTGATAGGCTTATCTGCTTCGGTTGGTGGCTATACGGTAAAGAGGCAGTATATCAAACGTCCGTATTCTCTATCACTGGGGCGTGGCGAACGACATCGGCACACTCCCTCCCGGCACGATTTCAGGCGGAGTTGTGAAAACAATTGAGCAAATCCTGAGACAATTGGCAGACGGCGAATTTGAGTTTACTCGTCATGCCCTGCGACGGGTTGTTGAACGCAACATTAGTGAAGGCGAGATTCGTCAGGCGGCAAAAAATGGCCGTGTCATTGAAGACTATCCGGATGACAAGTACTCGCCTAGTTGCCTGATCTTGGGTTTTACTCAGCAGGGACGTGCCCTGCATCAAGTATCTTATGCAGAAACGGAGATGGTTAGAATCATTACATTGTACGAACCTGATCCTGATGAGTGGATAGAATCCGCAAAACGGAGGTCATGATGTTCAAATGTCATGTGTGCGGTTCGACGGCAAGCCGTCAAGAATTCGTTGATGAAGTATTTCGCATTGAGGGGCATTTAGTCCTGGTTGAAAATATCCCTGCCACGGTTTGCGCCCGGTGCGGTGAAACAATTTTTAGCCGCGAAACGGCTGAAACCGTGCGTCGTTTGGTGCGTGAACGCCGCAAGCCCATCAAATCAGTGCAAGTGGATGTTTTTGTGTACATGTGAATGCCCATCATCCCTGGCGGCGTAAGTGATGCGCCGGTGTTGGGCCGCTTAAAACGTTCAGCACTCATTTGTTTATAAAGCAGGGTGTCAATGCAGTGCAGGTCTTTTCCATCGTGGCTGATTTCTCATTTCCAGCGGGATATGCTACACTCTTCTCAGGCAGGATCAATCATAGTCAGGTTGAAGAGACTCGACAACAAGCATGGCAAGAAAAATCCTGATTGCTGAAGATCAGCCCAACAACAGCCAGCTCCTTGAGAGTATCTTGATCCGGTCTCATCCTCATGGGGTGGTGGTCTTCACTGCACGGGATGGGGCCGAGGCTTATGAGATCGCCCTCCGCGAGCATCCAGACCTGATTCTGTTGGACGGGACAATACCCGGCATGGACGGCTTTGAGGTTTGTGAGAGGCTCAAGTCCCGCTCAGATACTTCTGGAAGTTATATCATCATGATGTCGGCTGAGTTCCAGCCGGAACACCATGATCAGGCTATCCTGTTGGGGGCTGATGAGTACATTGTCAAGCCGTATGACATCGAGCTGGTGATCGGGCGGATTGAGGCAGTGCTGGGCCTCAGCTCCCTGTGAGGCTGTTTGGGGGTCAATGCAGGGTCAGGCTCTTTCGACAGGAGGTGCAGGTCTTGCACCTCATTTGCACTATATACGCTGGTTGAGGGGAGGCACAATGTCTGAGGAGATCGTTCCTTTGCCTGTCGGGGCCGTTGCCCATGACTTCACGCTGACGGATGCGCTGTCCGGCGAGACGTACAGCCTGAGCAGTCTAGCGGGTCGGATTGTCGTCCTTGACTTTTGGTCGGGGGAATGCCCGTGGTCGCGCCAGTATGACGATTACTTCATCGAGCGGGCGCCGAAGTGGGCAGAGCAGGGGATAATCCTGTTACACATAGACAGCAACGCCAATGAGACACCCGCTGACATTGATGAGATGGCCGAAGAGATTGGAATCAGCGTGCCGATCCTGCATGATGCAGGCAACGCCGTCGCGGATGCCTACGGCGCAGTGACCACCCCGCAGGTGTTTGTGATCGGGGCGGATGGACGGCTGGCCTATCGCGGTGCGGTAGATGACCGCTCGTTTCGTCAGCGCGAGGCTACGGTGAACTATCTGGATGCGGCGCTGGCCGCTTTGCTGGCCGGTCAGATGCCCGACCCCGCCGAGACTCAGCCTTACGGATGTGCCATCATGCGGCAGTATGACGACTGACAGCCGCTGTCTTTGTAGCCGGCCTGCTTTCATGCTAAACTGCTTGCCACGACACAAGGTGATGGAACAAATAGGCTGATGGATAGAGGTTGACCGTCCATGACGACCCAGACCCAACAGCATCCTTATCCTGAGCTGGTGGCCGGTGAGGACATCCCGCCTGCGGGGGCGCCGTCATGGCTGGCACGCCTGACGCTGATCGTTGTCTCGATCATCCTGCTGACTAACTTGGTCGCCGCGCTGGGTGTGGCAGGCTATCAGATTTACTACGACGGGCTGATCTTTCCCGGTGTCAGCGTATGGGGGATCGATCTGAGCGGCATGACGCCAGAGCAGGCCGTTGAGGCGCTCACCGGCCAGTTCCACTATCCCCAGACGGTTACCATCACCTTCCGGGACGGTCCGAACGTGTGGCCGCTCACCGCAGAGGAGCTGGGGGTGCAGTTCGACGTGTACCGCACCGTTCAGGCCGCCTATGAGGTCGGACGCAACCCCTCGCTGGTTGAGAGCCTGCGCCAGCAGGCGGCTGCCTGGCGGGAGGGGGTGGTTATCTCTCCGGTGATTGTGTACGACCAGGCAGTCGCCGACCGCTATCTCCAGCAGATCGCGGCCCAGATCAATCAGCCGGTCATGGATGCCACTGTCCGTCTGGAGGGCCTGCAGGCTGTCACCACGCCGGGGCAGGTCGGGCGGCAGGTGGATGTGGCGGCCACGCTCCTTGAGCTGGGCAACCTCATTACTACTCTGCGCAGTGGTGAAGTGCCTATCGTTGTGGCCGAAACACCCCCCCAGATCGTCAGCGCGGATGACGTAGCCGCGACCATCAACACCATTCTGTCCTCTGATCTGGAGGTTTACATCGAGACGCCGTTACAGGGTGACCCCGGCCCATGGATCGCGACGCGGGAGTCGCTGGCGGCCATGTTGATCATTGACCGTGCCGCCAACCCCGACGGCTCTGGCGCCCACTATGTGGTGCAGTTGAATGAGGGGCAGTTGACCTCCTTCCTTGACCCGCTTATTGCTCCGCTTGCCCGCGACCCGGTGAATGCACGGTTTGTTTTCAACGATAATACCCGCCAGCTTGAGGTGCTCGCCCCCAGCCGGGATGGCCGGCGGCTGGACGTGCCGGCTACTATCCAGTTGATCAACCAGCAGGTTAGTGCGGGTGAGCACCGTGTACCGCTCGTCTTTCAGACGCTCCCTCCCGAAGTCCCTGACACAGCCACTGCCGAGCAGTTGGGCATCACCGAGTTGATCTCCTCAGCGACGACCTATTTTGGCGGGTCGGGCGCCGGGCGGCGGGCCAATATTCAGGTGGCGGCCAGCCGTTTTCACGGGCTGGTAATTGCCCCTGGCGAGCAGTTTTCTTTCAATCATTATCTGGGCGATGTCAGCCCGGAGACCGGCTTTGAAAAGGCCTTGATCATCTACAACGGGCGCACCATTGAAGGGGTAGGCGGCGGCGTGTGTCAGGTCAGCACGACGGCCTTTCAGGCGGCCTTCTATGCCGGCTTCCCGATCAACGAGCGCTGGCCCCATGCGTATCGTGTCGCCTACTACGAGCGCGGAGAAGGGGCCGGGATGGATGCCACCGTCTATGCGCCGCTGGTGGACATGCGCTTCACCAACGATACGCCCTACTACCTGCTGATCGAGACGTATGTGGATACCGCCAACGCAACGCTCACCTTTAGATTCTACAGCACCAGTGACGGGCGCACTGTCCAGAAGGATGGGCCGTACATCACCAATATCGTGCCGCACGGACCCCCGCTGTATGAGGAGAACGCCGAGCTGTCCCCCGGCCAGTCGCGGCAGGTGGACTTCGCAGTTGACGGGGCAGATGTGACCGTCTATCGCACCGTCTATCGGGATGGTCAGGTGCTGTATGAAGATACCTTCTTCAGCCAGTACATCCCGTGGCAGGCGGTCTATCAGGTTGCGCCGGGGTACATTCCGCCCGGTGCCGCGCGGGTGCCGTAACAAGGGCAGACAGCCGCCCTCTCAGCACGCGGGCATGATTCGTGGTGTGTCGTTCTCTGGTTTGCCTCATAACACGATATAATCGGTGTACAAAGTAGGGATATATTTGGAGCAACCTTCATGGCCACCAGCATACAAGTAGAATCTCGCATTGATGACACCGGCGTCAGCCTTGACAGTGCCCTTCTGCTCGATATGTATTGGCAGATGCTCCGCTCGCGCCGCCTCGATGAGCGGTGCTGGGTTCTGCACCGTCAAGGCAAGATCGCCTTTCATATCTCCGGCATGGGGCATGAGGCCATTCAGGTAGCGATGGCCTTTGCCATCCGGCCCGGCTATGACTATGCCCTGCCTTACTACCGCGACCTGGCTTTTAACCTGGCGATGGGCTACACCCCCAAAGAGTTCATGCTGGCTGTCTTTGGCAAGCAGGGAGAGACAACCAGCGGCGCCCGGCAGATGCCCTCTCACTGGGGAAGCCGTCGGCTGAACATTGTCTCCGGCTCCAGCCCGGTGGCAACACAGGTGCCTCAAGCGGCAGGGATGGCGCTGGCGGTCAAATTGCGGGGTGAAGATCGGGTTGCCATCGCCGATCTGGGCGAAGGCTCAACCAGCGAGGGCGACTTCTATGAGGGCCTCAATTGGGCCGGCGTGCATAAACTGCCGATGATCTGTGTGGTGCAGAATAACATCTACGCGATCTCTGTGCCGGTGGGGTTGCAGATGGCCGTCCCAAACGTGGCTGACCGCGCGCCCATGTTCGGCATTGCAGGCGCGATCTGCGACGGCAACGATGTGCTGGCCTCCTACCGGACGGTCAAGGAAGCGGTGGATCGGGCGCGGGCAGGGCAGGGCGCAACGCTGATCGAGGCTAAGACCTACCGGCCTGTCCCTCACTCCTCTGATGATGACGACCGCACCTACCGCTCGCGTGAGGAGGTCGAGCAGTGGAAGCGCCGTGACCCCCTTGCCCGCTTTCAGGCCTATTTGCTGGAGAAGGGCCTCCTGACGCAGACCCGGATTGACGAGTATGAGGCGCAGGCCCGCGATGAGATTGACGCCGCTCAGGCCGGCGCAGAAGCGGCGCCCTACCCGCCGCCGGAAGCGGCGCTTGGGCCGGTCTTTGCCTCTGATGGAGTTTGAGTCCTGATGGCTTACCGCACAGGAGTAAGAACAATCTATGCCTGAAATGACGCTCATTGACGCCATCCGTCAAGCGATGGATGAGGAGCTGGCCCGTGATAAGCGGGTTTTCATCACCGGCGAGGATGTGGGGCCGCGCGGCGGCGTCTTCCGCGCAACGGTAGGGTTGTACGACAAGTACGGCCCTGACCGTGTCATTGACTCCCCGCTGGCTGAGTTGAGCATTGTCGGCGTGGGCATTGGTGCGGCGCTGGCCGGTATGCGTCCGATCTGCGAAATCCAGTTTGCCGATTTCATCCATCCGGCCTTCAACCAGATTGTCAACGAGGCGGCCCGTTATTATTACCGCTCCAATGGGGACTGGAATGTCCCGATGGTGATCCGCGCCCCGTATGGGGGCGGGATTGGCGGCGGGCTGTACCACTCACAGAGCGTGGAGGCCTTCTTTGCCCATGTGCCGGGCCTGAAGGTCGTCATCCCGTCAAACCCTTATGATGCCAAAGGTCTGCTTAAGTCTGCTGTGCGTGACCCCAACCCGGTGTTGTTCTTCGAACCGAAGAAAGGCTACCGCCTGATCCGCGGCGACGTTCCTGAAGACGACTATACCGTCCCTCTTGGCACGGCGCGGGTCACCCGTCAGGGAAGCGACCTGACCGTCTATGCCTATGGAATGATGCACTTCTATACCCTTCAGGCCGCTGAAAAGGCCGCGGCGGAGGACGGCATTCAGGCTGAGGTGATAGACATCCGTACACTGGCGCCGCTTGACCGTGTGACCGTGCTGGAGTCGTTTAAGAAGACCGGCAAGGCGCTGATCGTGCATGAGGATAACCGTTTTATGGGCTACGGCGCGGAGATCGCGGCCCTGCTGAGCGATGAAGGCTTTGAGTACATGGACGGCCCCATCCGCCGCCTGACCGGCCCGGATGTGCCCGGTGTGCCATTCAGCCATACCATGCAGGATTTCTTCATGCCCAGTGTGGACAAGATCGCGGCGGCCATCCGGGAACTGGCCGCCTACTGACAAGCAAGGCCGGAAGGCAGAGGGATAACGCATGGCAACAGAGGTCGTAATGCCCAAGCTGGGCGAGAGTGTGGTCGAAGGCACAGTCAGCAGGTGGCTCAAGCAGGAAGGCGAGACCATCTCCGAGTTCGAGCCTTTGCTGGAAGTCTCCAGCGATAAGGTCGACTCGGAGATTCCGTCGCCGGCGGGCGGTGTGTTGCTCAAGATTTACGTGCCGGAAGGGGAGACGGTGACGGCAGGCACACTGTTGGCGCTGATCGGTCAGCCCGGCGAGGCCGTCCCTGAGAAGCTGGCTGATCAGCCGGTTGCTATGTCGAAGCCTGCTGTGCCGGAGGTCTCTGCCTCCGCCGGCGGGCGGGGCGGCAACGGAGGGGCGCGTATCTCGCCGGTGGTGGCCCGCATTGCCGCTGAACATCAGGTGGACATCAGCCGCATCAAGGGGACCGGCATCGGCGGGCGCGTGACCAAAAAGGATATTCTGGCTTACGTCGAAGGGAGGAGCGGAACTGCTCCCTCGCCGGCCCTGCCTGAGGAATTGCCCCCGTGGGAACGACCCGGCAGCGGCGATCTGTTCAAGCCGACCGACGACCTGTATAAGCCGCCAACAGGCAGGGATGACCAGCCGTCTGGCCCGGCCTCTGCGTTACCGGCTGGTGAGATCATCCCCCTTAGCAAGATGCGCCGCTTGATCGCCGAACACATGGCCGCCAGCAAGCGCACTGCCCCGCACGTGACCACCGTGTTTGAGGCCGATATGAGCGCGGTGACTGCACACCGCAAGGCCAATCTGGATGCCTTTGCCGCACGCGGCATCAACCTGACGTACACCGCTTACTTTGTGGCGGCGGCGGCATATGCCCTGCGCCTGCACCCCATTGTCAACAGCCGCTGGATGGAGGAGGGGATTCTGATCCAGCCTGAGGTGGCAATTGGGATTGCGGCGGCGGTAGATGAGGGGCTGATCGTGCCGGTGATCCGCCGCGCTGACGAGCTTGCCCTGCCCGGCTTAGCCCGCCAGATCAATGACCTTGCTTCCCGCGCCCGCGCAGGCCAGCTCAAGCCTGATGACGTGCAGGGCGGTACATTCACCATCACCAATCATGGTGTGTCGGGCAGTCTGTTTGCTACGCCGATCATCAACCAGCCGCAGACGGCCATCCTGGGGGTAGGGGCAATCCAGAAGCGGGTGGTCGTGCTGGACAACGACGCGATAGCGGTGCGCCCGATGGTTTACCTGACGCTGACCTTTGATCACCGTGTGCTGGACGGCGCAACAGCCGACCGGTTCATGGCGGACATCAAAAAGAAGTTGGAGGAGTGGGAGGGGTAGCTTCTTCCACTGGCCTCGCCTGATCTTTTTGTGTATTCTGTTACAAGGATAACCGCAGGAGGTTGTCCGAGTGAGTCTTTTCTCTACTCATGCAAGGAGTGCGGGTATGAGTAACCGATCATGGCGAGCGTATTGTTGGAAGGTGATCCCTCTAGCTTTATTGGTCTTGGCGGCGCTGGGATGTAATATGCCCCTTGGGAACAGAAGTACGCCCACACCGACCCCTACTGCCACCTCTGAGGTTGCGCTGGGAATAACCCCCAGCCCGACCCTCGCTGGGGCCGTAACAGCCCCCCCAGTGAGCACCCCTACCTCCAGTCTTCCGCCCACTCCCACCCAGTGTACCTATGATGCTACTTTTATTGATGACGTGACCATCCCTGACGGCACGGAGATCCCAGCCGGGCAGGCTTTCACTAAGACGTGGCGGTTGATCAACGACGGTTGCTTGAATTGGCCAGCCGGAACGGCACTGGTCTATGTGCGCGGGGAGCAGATGGGCGGCCCTGCCAGCGTCCCCGTGCCGGCTACCAGCGTGGGGAGCACGGTGGACATCAGCGTCAACCTGACTGCCCCGACTGCTCCCGGCAGTCATCGGGGCTACTGGCAGCTTCAGGCGCCGGGCGGGGTGCGCTTTGGCCCTCAGATTTATGTGGAGATTACCGTCCCGGCGGTGACGGCCACACCCGTTCCCAAGCCTGATCTGGTCATTACCAACGTGCGGATCGTGCCTGCTACCCCGCTGGATGAGATTCTGGTGACGATCTACGCGACAGTCAAAAATAACGGCTCGGCTGGCGCATCGGCCTCGACAGTGGGTATCTCAGTGCCCGGAGCGGGTGCGCCGATCCCCGTGCCGGCGCTGGCGCCCGGCGTCGCGTATGAGGCTCAGATGGGCTTCACGATGGATGCCGGTGTGTATACGCTGGAGATCAAAGCAGACATAGATGGTGTGGTGGATGAGTCCGATGAAGGGAACAACGTCTACACCCAAAGCCTGACTGTCCATGCGTGGCGCACGTTCTTCACGTCCAGTGCGACGGTGGCCAACAACCAGTGCGTTGACCTCGACTCGGGGGCGATGGGGGCTTGCGGCGCCGGCTCTGACTTTTTGTGGAATGCTACCACCGGCGGGGGCGGAATTGCCCAGTACGCGCTTGTCCCACAGAACGGCGCCAAGTTTGCCGTGTATGGGACCTCCTCCCCTGTGAATCCCACGAGTTGCATGGCGGCTTCGCTGGGAGGGGGCAATCTGGACGGCGGGCAGTTCAACGTCGGCTCAAGATTGTTTACCTCGTTCGGCAATCTGCCTGTGGGGACGTATGTGTGTTACCAGACCGAGGCAGGCCGGTATGGTGTTTTCCGGGTGAACAACCGACAGCCAGATTTTACGCTGGGCTTTACAACATGGCAGATTGACTGAGCGGCTGTGATACAGCGGGGGGCGGAGCCGAGAGCCGTCCCCCGCCCTTCCCTCTCTGTCTATGCCCAAATGCCCGGCGTGGTCTGGTAGTAGTTCGAAAGCTTACGAAGTAGTTGATATTCTAACTACTATCAAGTATAGTAGCGATAGCTGTGACTACTAGAGTTGACAGAGAGGAGTTTCGTTTTAGCCGCATGTCTGATCGTCAGGTTGAGGCGCCTCAGGCGTCCCATTTTATTCCACAGGCCGGCACATCGGCGGCCCTTAGCCTCCCTAAGAAGAAGGCCGCTTCTGTCGGGCGCAAAGTGCATCGTCTTGGTTCCAAGCTGAGCGAGATCATCCTTGGCGGGCAGGATGGTCTGGTCAATACGACAGGCGTGATTCTCGGCATTGCCGCCGCCACGCCTGAGACGCGCATCGTCCTTGCAGGCGGGCTGGCCGCCGCCTTTGCCGAGTCGATCTCCATGGCGGCGGTGGCCTACACGTCTTCGCTGGCCGACCTAGACTTTTACCGCTCCGAAATGGCCCGTGAGTGGAAGGAGATCAGGGAAGTGCCGGAACTGGAACAGGATGAAATCCGGCAAATCTTCGAAGGGTGGGGTTTTGAGGGCCAGCTACTGGACAGCGCAGTCGAACACATTGCCAAACACGAAGAGCATTGGGTTGAGATCATGATGGCCCACGAGCTTCAGCTTCAGCCTGTAGAAGAAGGAGGGCTGGTTCCTACCGCCCTGCTGGTGGGTTTCTCAGCCATTGTCGGGTCATTGATCCCGTTAATCCCCTTTCTCTTCTTTCCGCGTGAAGTGTCAATCTGGCTGGCGCTGGCGCTGGCAGGGCTGACCCTGTTTATCGTCGGGGCGATCAAGGCCCGCCTGACGGTCGGCAAGCCGGCCCGAAGCGGCTTTCAGATGATGCTGATAGGCGTTCTCTCTGCGCTGGCGGGATACGCCATTGGGGCGCTGTTTGGCGTTCAGACGGGCGGGTAGGCAGGAGGGCCTGTCCGGGGCAGAGGGTAATCTGCCCCGGAGGACGGTATAATCACTCTGTAGAGGGCCGCAGGATTTAACCCCTGCGGCCTTAATTGTTGTACACTTGCTCTTGTACGTTTGAGTCCTATTTCACATACCTTACGGTGAAGGGAGTGCGCTTCAGATGAATGCGGCTGTCAGCGAGCACTGGATCGAGGCGGGCGGCCTGCGTATTCACTATCTACAGGCTGGCGGGAGCGGCTCACCGGTGATGCTGTTGCACGGCGGCGGCACTGACTCGGCGGCGCTCTCATGGAAGGAAGCCATCCCTGCGCTGGCGGTCAGCCATCGCGTCTATGCGCCGGATTGGCCCGGTTTTGGCGACAGCGACAAACCGGACATCGCCTACAGCATGGATACCTTCATTGACTGCTTAGGCGTCCTGATGGATACGCTGGAGCTGTCGCGGGCCAGCCTGGTAGGTATCTCGATGGGCGGTGCGGCGGCGCTGGGCTACACCCTGCGTTCGCCGGATCGGGTTGAGCGGCTGGTGCTGGTAGACAGCTACGGCCTACAGGCCAAACCTCCCTTCCCGTTGATCTCATATCTGTTTGTGGTGATGCCTGTGGTCAACGAGTTGACATGGGCGCTGATGGCAGGCAGTCGGGGGATGGTGCGCTGGACCCTGCGCCAGATGTTTCATGATCCCCGCCGCGTGTCTGAGCAGATCGTAGATGAGGCATACCGGCTGATGAGACAGCCGGGGGTCGGGCGGGCGTGGCGGAAGTTCCAGCGCAGTGAGGTCACGCCGCGCGGCCTGCGGACGGTCTTCTTGGATCGGCTGGGCGAGATCACGGCCCCCACCCTGATCCTGCACGGCGCACAGGATACGCTGGTGCCGGTAACTTGTGCACAAGAGGCTTATGCCCGCATCAAAGGCTCGGTACTCCACGTGGTGGAGGGGAGCGGCCACTGGCTGCCTAGAGAGAGGCCGGAGGAGTTCAACCGGCTGGTGACGGAGTTCCTGAGCGCGTCGTAACCGGCGGAGGACAGCAATGACCCTCATCAATGTTACCGATTGTGGAGAACGAAAACGATGAACACTGATTCGTCTGCAACTCAGCAGGCTGACGTGAAAGCCTTTGCTCGCAGTGCGCTTCTAAAGCGGATAGTCCAGGTTCTAGGCAACCTCGCGGTTATAGCGATCATCTTGTTTGTTGTTTCAGGCCGCCCGGACTGGGTATGGGCGTGGGTCTACATGGGGGCGGGGCTGGCTGTTTTGCTTGTTAACGCCATCATCCTCCTGCCCCGCCGCCCTGATCTGATCGCCGAGCGCGCTGAGATCAAGGCCAGTGTCAAACTGTGGGACTATCTTTTGACGCGCATCCTGCTTGTGGTGGGCCTGTCAGTTTTCTTGGTGGCCGCTCTGGATGAGCGCTTCGGGTGGACACCGCCCTACTCGGCGGCGATCCATATAGCGGCGTTGGTTGTGATGATCCTTGCCCAGCTTCTGTTTGTCTGGGCCATGGTCTCCAACAAGTTTTTCTCAAGGGTAGTCCGCATCCAGTTCGAGCGCGGGCATCATGTTGAAACCGGCGGCCCCTACCGGTACGTCAGGCACCCCGGTTACCTCGCCAACATGATCGCCATGCTGGCCGTAGCGCTGGTGCTTGGCTCACTGTGGGCGCTGATTCCGGCGGGGGTTTCGGGGGTGCTCTTTGTTGTACGCACCGGCCTAGAGGACAGGACGCTTCGGGCCGAGCTTGACGGGTATAAAGAATACGCCCAGCAGACTCGTTACCGCCTGATACCGGGCCTCTGGTAGGGGGAGAGTACAGGGTTGTACTCCCCTCTGCCAGAGCCATTTGACAAAGGCGCAAATCTGACTACGCTATGGCTAGCTCTATCTTTGACAGATTGTTTGTACCCTCTTCGTACCTCTCCAGTTGGCGGGCTGTTATCTGGGGGAAACACTCTGGCTAAGATGGAGATTTGTCAGGGTGTTAACTTGTATGAGGAGGAAGAAAATCAATGAAGGATCGATCGTTACTTGTGTCGGTGCTGGTCGTATTGGTGCTGATGAGTGCCAGTCTGGCCTGCGGCCCGTTAGGCGGCGGAACAGCAGTTGCTCCAGAGCCGGCGGCACAGGAGCAGGCGCCAGAAGAAGCGGCTCAGCCAGCCTCCCCCCCTACGCCAACGCCTGTGCCCCCGGCGCCCGAACCAACCGCCATTCCGCCCACTGAACCCCCTCCGCCGCCCCGCCTTGCCATTCTGGTTGTATCAGATGACTTCGCATCCGGGCGCACTGACTGGAGCAGTGGCACAGTCATCTCTGAGACACTGAATGAGCTTGGCTACCCGAACAATTACTGGAGCACCAAAGAGGACGGCTTCCCGCTTGCCTCTGATTTGGAGGCGTATGATCTGGTCTTCTGGTCAACAGGCGATGACTGCTGTGATACGCCCAACGCAGACGCCGTGCGTGCTATGTCAGCGTTTGTAGATGGCGGCGGCTGGTTGTTCCTCGACGGCGGCTCAATCGGCTATGCGTGGGCCAATTCCTCGTTCATGAAGAACTACCTGCACGCCGATCACACCGGCTGGAACGTTCAGGCAGACATTGTGCCGGCTGATCATCCCATTGCGGCGGGGTTGGGCAATGAACCGATCCGGTTCTCGCGGACACCGTTTGTGCCTGATACCATCCGGCCCAGAGACGGCGCAGAGGTTGTCTTTACGCGCGGCCCGCAGAGCGCGGCTCGTGGTCAGCCTACTATGATCGCTTACGATGACGGCGAGGCGCGTATCGTGTATGCCGCCTTCCCGCTCTTCCTGTTGCCAGACAACGTGATCACGACCATCCTGCAGAACTCGATGGACTGGTTCAGCAGGCCGTAATTTATCCGGTATGATCGGTGCAGGGGCAACTCCGCCGGGTTGTCCCTGCCTCCCTTCTCTGTGAGGCTCTTGTCTGCTTATCTTGAAAGTCTGTTGTCAGGGTGAGGAGAGCAACCCATGAGCGTGGAAATGGACCCGCGCCTGGCAGGCAGTTTGAGACAGGCGTTTAAACTCTTCAACCGGTATCTGATGCTTCCGCTGTGGCGGCTGGGGCTGGGGAGTTGGGTCAACCTGTGGCCTGAGGTGGGAGGGCGTGTCATGGTCCTGATCCACACAGGGCGCCGGTCGGGCCGCAGGAGACGTACACCGGTCAACTACACGATTATCAATGGTGACATCTACTGCACTGCCGGCTTTGGCGATACGGCGGACTGGTATCGCAATATTCAGGCCGACCCGCATGTGGAGGTCTGGCTGCCGGACGGCTGGTGGGCAGGGAAAGCCGAAGAAGTGTCTGATGAGAAAATCTGGTTGCCTGCCATGCGTCAGGTGTTGATCGCAAGCGGTATGGCGGCCCCCCTGTTTGGCATCAACCCGAAAACCATGACGGATGAGGAACTGCGCGCCGCCACTGCCGGCTATCGGCTGATACGCATCCATCGGCAGGAGGCCCGCACTGGCCCGCAGGGGCCGGGCGACCTGAGCTGGATATGGCCTGTACTGGTCATGATCCTCCTGCCGCTGGCCCTGCGGCGCAGGCGCAAGTGAGGCTCTCTAAACCGCTCAACTTGGAGGAGGCAAGAACCATATGTACATTGTCCATGTGCATGTGCATGTCAAACCCGACTGCATCGAGGCCTTTCGTGAGGCAACCCTTGCCAATGCCCGGAACAGCGTACAGGAGCCGGGCATCGCCCGCTTTGACGTCATCCAGCAGGAGGACGATCCCACGCGCTTTGTGCTGGTCGAGGTGTACCGTACAAAAGATGACCCTGCCCGCCACAAGGAGACGCCTCATTACAACGCCTGGGCCGCCGCTGTCGCCGATCTGCTGGCAGAGCCGCGTACCAAAGTGGTCTATAGCAACGTTTTCCCCGATGACGAGGGCTGGGGCTGAGGGCTTTCACCCAATTCGCTTCGTTCCGGGATGTATCTTAACTGGAGCGTCGTTGCCATGAGAGCACGGTATTCAGGGCGTCTAACGATAACGGCGGCTGGAGCCGCCCTGCTTGCCGCCCTGCTGGCGTGCAATGTGCCGGGGGCTGTTGTCCCCACTCTGACGCCGGCTGTCACGCCGCCGCTGGCAGTGACCGCTGCGGCTGTGTCAACCGCTGTCCCCACTGCTGTCGTAACCGTCGGCACTCCTACTGTTCCCCCTGCTGAGCTTCCTGCTACCGCCGCGCCGACGGCTGTCCCGACGACAGGGGGTATCAGCTCTGTCCTGATCTTCCTGATCGCGCTGGAGGACAATGGCGTGTCGGGGCCGCTGGTTGGCTGTGGCGACAGCGTGATCGGTGTGGAGCGCACCATCCCGCCTACACAGGCCCCTCTGCGGGCGGCGCTGAATGAACTGCTGGCGATCCGTGACCAGTATTACGGGATGTCCGGCCTGTATAATGCGCTGTATCAGGCCGATTTGACAGTGGGCGATGTGACCATTGACTCAAACGGGCTGGCAACCATCCGTCTGATCGGCTCGCTGATGCTGGGCGGCGTATGTGACAACCCGCGTGTGCAGGCTCAACTTGAGTATACAGCCATGCAGTTTTCGACTGTTCGTTCGGTGCAGATTTTCGTCAATGATGTCCCGCTTGATGATCTGCTGTCTCTGCGGTAAACAGGGGCCGCGGCGGGAAGTCCTGTTGTCTGCTCCTGCTGACCCTGTTACAATGACCTCATGACTGGGCGCTCTCTGACATACCGCCGCCATGATGCCATAGCCAGCCGCTTGGTCTTGGCCGGCAGTCTGCTGATGGCCGCCGCCTGCCTGATCGTGCTGGTGATTGGGGCGGGGTTTGGCAGACCGTTGCTCTACTCCATTCTGCCGCGCGGATGGGAGCCGGTCGCGCCAGCCCAGCCGGATGAAATACTGATGCTTGTCACTACATTCAATGGTCAGGCAGGGGAGAATCCCACTCCGGCTATTGACACGGCCCTGTTCAGTTTGCGGGATACAGCACAAGTTCCCTATGATTATGGTCTTTTCTCATCGTATTCACCGATGCCTGTGCGCTTGGGGTTTCTGCGTGAGTCTCCCGCCTCCGAAGAGCAGGCGCAGGACATTGCACAGCGCTACCGCGCCGCGGTGGTGTTGTGGGGCACTTATGACGCAGACAGCTATACAATTCGTGTCACCCTTCGCGAGCCGCCTGCCGTTTATGCTCCCACATCGTTGACCTGCACTTTGCCGCAGGGTGCCCAGGGTGAGCTAAGCTATTTTGCCAGCTTGGCAATGGCGCTGGCTTATGTCCAGAAGGGTGATTTTACCTTTGCCGACTTCCTCCTTGACAGTCTCCCCGTAGAGGTGAGCCAGATCGGCTTAGACCCGCTGGCTGTTGCAGTTTTCCGGGCGGAGACAGCCCTCGAACGGGGCCGGTACTCTGAAGCTTATGACATGGTTCAGGACGCATGGCTCGACTACCCTTCAGAGGCCCGCCTGTATGTCCTGCTGGCTGACATTCATTTGAGGAGCACCCTTGCCGGCGAACAAGACGACGGGTTGGATGAAGCGTTGGCCGCGCTGGATCAGGCACTGGCGCTTGATCCTTCATTCGCTGGTGCTTATGCCTTGCGCGGATCGATCTTCCAGAGGCAGGGGAATACCCAGGCGGCGCTGGCGGACGTCCGAACGGCGCTGGCGCTGGGGCTGGACTATCCCCCCGCCTACCGCGAGCTGGGTGATGTCTGTCTGGCTTTGGAGGAATACGAGCTTGCTGTTGAGAGCTACCAGAATTATCTGGCCCTTCGCCCTGATGCCGCTGACCGGCAGGATGTCGAAGAGCGCATCCGTCAAGCCGAACAACGGTAGCGGCAGGCAGGCGGGGGACAGCTTCGCCGTGTCTCACTCTTTCAGGTCTATCTCTGGCATGATCGAGAGTGCCGATTGAAGAAGGCTGGAATGGTCGTCTGTATTCTTGGAATGCACCGTTCAGGCACGTCCATGATCACACGCCTGCTCAATCTGTGCGGGCTGTATTTGGGGCCTGATGACGAAATGATGCGGGCCTCGGACGATAACCCGGAAGGGTATTGGGAGAATCAGCATTTCACGAACTTCAATGACGAAATCCTCTCCCTGCTGGGGGGGCGGTGGGATGCCCCTCCCGATGTGGAACCGGGCTGGTCGCAGGCGCCGCGCTTCGACCCGCTCCGTCACCGCGTAGCTGGTCTGGCGGCAGGCTTTGACGCTCACGCCCCCTGGGGCTGGAAGGACCCCCGTAACTGTATCACCCTGGAGTTCTGGCTCAGTGTTTTCCCTGATCTAAAGCTGTTGCTGTGCATGCGCAGTCCGCTGGAGGTCGCTCGTTCTCTGAGTACCGGTAAGCCCCTGCGCGACCTCAAGTATGATCAGGCCGTCCGGCTGTGGGTGACATACCATGAACGTATCCTTCAGACCGTCAAACCTGACCGGCTGATTGTGACCCACTACGACACGTATTTCTACGATGCGCGGGCTGAGCTTCAGCGGGTGACCGGCTTGCTGGGTATGGACGTGCCGGACAGCCTGATCACGCAAGCCCTTGATGCCATCAAGCCCCGTGTGCGGCATCATACCATTCCGCCACAGCTTCTGCGTGAAAGAGGCCTGCCGGAAGATGCCTATGAGCATTACCGCGCTTTCTGCCTGCAGGCCGGCCCTGTCTATCAGAGGATGATGGGAGACTCGGCTTACCAGCTTCAGGCCGCCGAAGTGTCTCTGCGCCGGCTGGCTGAGGAGCTGGGGGAGCAGGGCAGGCTGTTGCATCAGGCGGAACAGGAAAAAGAGCGGCTTGAAGCTGAGCTTGCGAAACGCTCGATGATTGACAGGGCGTATGCTGGGGTAGAGCAGGAGAAAGAGCGGCTTGAAGCTGAGCTTCGCTACCGTGAACAGGAAATCGAGCGTGCCAGGGAGTATGTCGCCTCGCTTGAGGAGGCTCTTGCCCGCAAAGAGCAGGAAGTGATTGCTCATCAAGATCAGCTCAACACGTTAAGGGGCGAGTTAGTTGCCAGCGGGGAGCAATGCCGCTCGCTGGAAAGGACTCTCCAGTCACTGGAGAGGAGGCTCCAGCTTCGGGATGAACAGCTCCGCAAGGCCGTCGAATACAGCGTCGCATTGCGTAGAGAGCACGGCGCACTGAGCCGAGAGCTTGACACAGTTGCCCGCCAGTTAGAGGAGGTGCATACCTCGTTTCTATTCCGGCTGTTGATCGCGCCGGTATGGCGCATCCGCCGTGCCGTCATCCCGCCGGACAGCCGCCGTGAGGCAGTGTACGGCCGCATCCGGCAGGGGATTGCCCGCCTGCTTGGGATCAGGGGAAAGGCAGACTCGCCGACAGCGAAGCCCTCCTCATCGGTAACCGTTCTCTCGGTCAGCGCACCCGGCATTTGCCTTTCCTCCGTAGAACCGCAACTGCCGCCGGTTGTCATCCCGCCGGCGGCAACGGTAGTCTGCACCATTGTTTCCAAGAACTACCTTGCCGCCGCCCGTGTGCTGATTCAATCCATCCGGGCGTGGCATGACGAGCTGTACCCTGTCGTTTTGCTAGTGGATAGGACGGATGGTTATTTTGACCCTGCCGATGAGCCGTTCCAGATGCTTCTGGCCGCTGATTTGGGCATCCCCGGCTGGGAGCATTTCTCGGCCAAGTACGACATCCTTGAACTGAATACCGCCGTCAAGCCCTATCTGATTGACTTCCTGTTTGAGCGGTTTACGCCCCAGAAAGTGATCTACTTCGACCCGGACATCGTGGTACACCGCAGGCTGGATGACCTGCTGGCGTTGCTTGATCAGCACACTGTTGTCCTGACGCCGCACCTGCTCTCCCCTCTGGATGACGAGTACAGGCCCGGCGACCTCGATATTCTGCGGGCTGGGGCATACAATCTCGGCTTCATTGCCCTCTCGCGCTCTGGCCGATGGAAAGAGTTCCTGCAATGGTGGCAGCGCAAAGTCTATTCCGGATGCGTGGTCGAGCCGGAGAACGGCTTATTCGTTGATCAGCGCTGGATTGACCTGGCGCCGGGTCTTTTCCCCGGCATCTACATCTTGAATGACCCCGGCTATAACGTGGCTTACTGGAACTTCAAAGGGCGCGACCTGCAGGCCGGCCCGGAGGGTTACACCGTTAACGGGAGTCCGTTGGCCTTCTTCCATTTCAGCGGCTTCATGTATGACAACATTGCGGCTGTCTCCAAGCACCAGAACCGCTACAAGCTGACCGATCTCAACGAGCAGTACCAGGCCCTGTTCCGGGAGTATCACCGGCGGCTCAGAGAAGCCGGCTACGAGCAGACGCGCTATTGGCCGTATGCCTATGGCTTCTTTTCTGACGGCGTGCCTGTCACGCCGCCGTTACGTCGTTGCCTGCGCCGCTATGACCCGGAGGGGGTACGCTGGCCTAATCCCTACGATCTGTCTGCCGGCGGCTTCCGGGATTGGGCTGTCCATCCGGCGGCAGAGCTGTCATCTCGTTACATCTCGCCCTACGCCCTGACGTTGCATCGGATGCGCCCCGACCTCCAGCGGGCTTTCCCTGATCCGCTTGGCGCAGATGAGAAAGCATACGCACGCTGGTTTGTGGACAATGAGGGCACTTCTGAGGTATTCCACCCGGTCTATGTTGAGCCTGTACGCGCGGCGCTTGCGGATCACCCTGCCGGCGGCGGGGGGGATCAGGCTTCCCCGCAGAAGAGGAACGGAGACGATCAGGGCAAAGGGGGTTTACGTTCAAGGGGGCGGCTGGCGTTGTCGCTCCGTTACTATGCGCGGTATCCGAAGGATGTCAAGCCATGGGTGCCGCATGGCAGTTTAGAGGCTCCGCCTGACTTCTATACCGGCCCGTCAGGGATATATGGCCGCGTCCGCCGTCTATTACAGCGGTTGGGCATCCTGCGCTTACTGCGGAAGCTGGTGGGCTTACGCTTGATCCTGACGGCACGCTATTTCTTCAGCTATCCGCATGTGGCGGGTATCCCTGTGCCGGAGGATTTGAAGCCTCCTCTGCCGTCCTCCGCCCCGCTTGCAGCACCAGAGCCTGAGAGACAGCCTGAAATCCCTGCCCAGCCGCTGACCGATGGCGTGAACATCATCGGCTACGTGTACTCTGAGACGGGTGTGGGGCAGATGGCACGGAGTGTACTGCGCAGTCTTCAGGCAGTCGGTTTTCCGACGGCTGTCTACCCCATTGAGGCCCATGATCCGGCCCGCAAGCAGGATCGCCTAGCCGACAGCTTCCCGCATGGGGCACCACACCGCGTCAACGTCTTTCATGTCAACGCAGATATGACCTTCACAGTGCGCGGCTTGCTCCCCCCTGCTATCTACAAAAACCGTTACAACATCGCTTTCTGGTTGTGGGAGCTGTCCGCCTTTCCGGGGCGTTGGCAGGACTGCTTCGACGTGTATGACGAAATCTGGGTGCCCAGCACATTTATTCGCTCGGCGCTGGCCAAGTGGACACGGAAGCCGGTTACTTGTGTGCCGATCCATATCGAAGTGCCCGTGCCTGAAGACATCACCCGTGCCGATCTGGGCTTGCCCGAAGACGCTTTTATCGTCTTGTACATGTTTGACGCCTTGAGTGTCATTGAGCGCAAGAATCCGTGGGCGGCCATCCGGGCTTTCAAGGCGGCCTTCAGCGAGGCCGAGCGCCGTCAGCAGGTGCGGCTGGTAATGAAGGCCACGAACCTAGATCGCTTTCCGCAAGAGGCGGCCCGCCTGCGGGCTGAGATGCGGGACGTCAACGGCATCCTGATCGAGAGCTATTTTGACCGCCCGCGCGTCAATGCCTTGCTGAACCAGTGTGATGTCTATCTGTCACTCCATCGCGCAGAGGGGTATGGATTGACGCTGGCGGAGGCCATGGCGTTGGGCAAGCCGGTCATCGCAACTGCCTATTCAGGCAACATGGACTTCATGACGCCCGCCAACAGCTATCTAGTGCCCTGCCATCTGGTCGAGCTGGAGCGGGATTATCCGCCCTATGAGAAGGGGTCGGTGTGGGCCGAGCCGGATGCGGGGGCGGCGGCGGAGATACTGCGGCAGGTCTATGAGCATCCGGAGGAGGGCAACTCTATAGGTGAAAATGCCGCCAAGATGCTCAAGGAAAACAACAACGCTCACTTTGTTGGCAATTCTTTAGATTTCTTTTTGAACATGACTTCTAACGATGAAACTCTAGGAAAAGGAAAGGTTGGCGGGGGAACTGTGGAAGTATCAGGACGTGGTAGGGAGATCACCGATCCTGATACGGTTACAGCAATGATGGCGCAAGTTCCTCTCTGGTATCATCGCATTGAACTTTTGCCGAATGTAGTCACCCCAGGCACTCATGATTCCCCAGGCGCTCTGGCCGCCCTCGACGCTTTGGGCTTACCCCTTGATTGTACTGGCTTGAGAGTATTAGATGTCGGTTGCCGAGATGGCTTCTTTGCTTTCGAGATGGAGCGGCGGGGTGCTCAGGTAGTTGCAATGGATTATGTCCTGCCAACCCGCACTGGTTTCCATGTGGCAAGCAAGATACTTGCTAGCCGTGTCAAATTTGTGGTTGACAACGTGTATGAACTGTCGCCCATAGAATATGGCTATTTTGACATGGTGTTGTTTCTAGGTGTTCTTTATCACCTACGGAATCCTCTGCTTGCTATTGATCGGATTCGGAGTGTCATGAGACCAGGCGGCTTGTTATTCGTCGAGACAGAGCTATCCAATGGTAGCACATCGCTCGAGGATGAGAGTCTTGCCCCAAGCATGCCGCCAGACGAGATTCCTGTCATGCAGTTCTACCCTCGAAACAGCTTGTTAGGTGATTACACGAGCAAATGGGTACCTAACATGGCAGGATTGAAACTCATGCTGGAGGAGGCTCAATTCAAGGTCATAGAGAGTGCCATTCATGGAGCACGCGGCCTGGTAAGAGCCGAAGCGGTTGTAGACCCCGTCCTAGAGCACTTCCGTAGAATTGATTCTGGAAAGTCTTTCAGCTACAAGAGGATAGGTCGCTTGGAGCAAAGCTAAACAGCAAAGCGCGGTGGGGTCATAAGCTACCGTGAGCGCCAGAGGTGATGGAGAGGGCAACATGATGCCAGATGAACCGTGGAGAGAATATGTAGGCGGGTTATGGGACGAGATTGGTGAACTACAATTCAATTTTCTTGTTGAGAACGGCTTGCAACCTTTTCATCGCTTGCTGGACATAGGCTGTGGTAGCTTAAGGGGAGGGATACATTTCGTCAGGTACCTGGAGGATGGAAATTACTACGGTATAGACAAGGAGCAGTGGCTTCTTGATGCCGCAAGAGATGTCGAGTTACCCCGCTATGGGCTGGCTGACAGGAAAGTACATCTGTTGAATCGAAGCGATTTTAACTTCAGCGAGTTCGGGGTGACGTTTGATTATGCCCTTGCGCAGTCCGTCTTTACCCACCTCACATGGAATTCCATTCTTCGTTGCTTAGTCAATGTCGAAGCGGTCCTGAGGAGGGGGGGAAAACTCTTTGCGACCTTTTTTGAGGACGAGCGAGGAGAGCATCGTACCACACCCCTAAGCCATGCTCGTGGGGGAATAACGTCTTACCCTGATCAGGACCCTTACCACTACGAATTCGATGTGTTTGCTGAGCTTGGGCGTCGTGTAGGTCTGGATGTGCATTACATTGGAGAATGGAATCATCCTAGAGACCAAAGGATGATGATGTTCATAAAGCCGTAGGCCTGGGAGGTTGTCGAATGTATCGTTTTCCATATACAAGTCACTTGACTCAGCAAGAGTTCATCCAGCGGTGTAGCCGGATCAGTTTCTGGTATCACAGCTTCTATTTCGACAATGGCTTTGAGGTTCGCGGAGACTACAATATTGGGGCTGACATTCAAGACTATGGCTTTCCGGAATCAATGCAAGGCATGAAGGTGCTGGATATTGGCACTGGAAGTGGGTGGTTTGCGTTTTATTTTGAACGCCTAGGGGCAGAAGTTGTCACTGTTGATGTGCGTGGTTATTGTGATCTTGACGTTTATGGCCGTTATGAATATCCGCCAGTATCGGCAGGCGGGCGACAGCCAGAACGTTTTGTAGATGGAGAGCCAATTTACGATAGCCGCGTTAGCGGCGGTTTTTGGGTTATGAAAGAGATACTTGGGTCGCAGGTTCGCTTCAAAAATGCAAGAGCCTATGACATAAACCCGGCGCTGTTTGGAGGGGAGAAATTCGATTTAGTCTTTATGGGTGCCCTGTTACTGCATCTTCGAGATCCAATCGGGGCATTAATGGCGGCACGGAGTGTTTGTAAGGGGCAGGTCATTGTCACTACACCAGTGACGCCCGATGAACCCGGCCCAGGGATGCCGTGCCAATATTTACCTTATACCTCACTAGATAAAATTTCGTGGTGGTTGCCTAATGAGACCTGTTTCCAGCACTGGTTTTGGGCCGCGGGGTTCCAAGAGGTGGATATAGATCGGCAGGTCACTCTTCGATGTGACGTGGAGCATATTGAAAATGGCAGGGTTGTCAACCGAGACCAAGTTTTGCGGGTCGGGATTGCAAAGGCTGTTGAATAACAGTCTTATTACAGCAGTACCCTGGCACTATTTTTGCGTTGCAAACATGGTAATATAATGGGGGATAGGTAGGATTATAAGTGAATGGGGATAATATAGTCTTCCCAGCTCCTGCCGGCGTGGACTTATCTCTGCAGTTGGATCGGGGGAGAAGTTTATGTCAGATAATAACAGCACATCAAGAAGGTATTTCTTAAAAGGGGCCTCTCTTGCAGGGATTGCCCCTCTGGCTCTCGGTCTTCCCGACAAGCCAAGACTTACTCTTGAGCCGCCAGGTGGGCCTTCCATCAATAGCCAACAACCGGATGCCTCTTCTCCTGCCAACCGTCCTCTTCTGCTTGATCCAGATAACGTGCCTCTTAATCCTACTAGCACAGTTGTTATCAATAATGCGGGCATTAACTTCGGGTTGTTCCGGATTGCGGGCGACAACGATCCCAATCTTTTTGTGATCGACTCGGCAACAGATCGTGTTGGGATTGGCACGGTTGCGCCAAATAACCGGCTTCACGTTAATACAAGCCTCCAGACGATTCGGGATCAAGAGAGCGCGATCTACAGCTTCCTGCAACTAAACCCGACGGCGGACGTTGGCGTTGAAGTGCGTGGTGCACAATTCGCGGATATGGAGATTGCGTCCGGCAACCCGCGGAATTTCACCGGTGTGTTGTCGGCAAACTTCACGCGGGTATTCCACCGAGGTACAGGAACCCTTACTCAGGCACGTGGCCTGAACATGGTTGCCCGCAACATGTCAACTGGCACAATCTCCCTTGCGTATGGCGGTGTGTTTTTTGTCGGTAATGAAACCGGGACAATCACCAAAGCAATTGCCCAGTACAACAATATTGCTAACTTGGGCGCTGGTACCATAACGGAAGGCTATTGTTTCTATGGTGCCAATACGGTCAATGTTGGTACATGGACTAAGTCTTATGGCCTTCTTGTCGAACCGCTTAGAGGCCAAACCAACTACGGCATCTACATCATGAACCAGAACCTCGGCGCCACCGCCAACTACGCCATCTACTCTGAGGGGGGCGCCAGCGTGCTCAAGGCCGGATCGCCTACCGTGGTGCCGCTGATGATTCAGGGCGCGGCCAGCCAGACCGCTCCTCTGCAGGAGTGGCGCAATGATGCCGGCAACCTGATGGCTGTCCTGACCGCCGGCGGTCTGCTGGATGTGCAGGGCGTCAGCGTCCAGTTGTACACCGCGTCTGTCAGTAACCCGCCCACCAAGGCCCAGCTTGATTCCGTCTTTGGTAGCCCAGCTACTCTGGGGGCCGGCTTCATTGGCCTGATAGACAGTAATGGCGCCCAGACCGACGTCTATCTGTGTGTGACTACCCCGACAAACTGGTTCTACACCAAGCTGACCAAAGCGCTCTAGACTCAGGGGCAGGCTGTCCTGCCCCTCTTATTCTCTGTCGGCTTCAGGAGGTCTCATGCTCCCCAATTCAGATCAACCGGACAGCGGCCCGGCAGACCTTTCTCTGGAAGAGGCGCAGGAGCTTCTACGCGCCAAGCGTCTTGAACGCATGCAACAGTTCCAACGGGAGCTGGAGGCGCTCCAGATCAAGTATCGGTGCCGGCTGGACCCAGTGGTCACCATCCGCGGCGGGCAGATTGTGACCCAGATCGAGATCGTGCCGATGGATGAGGTCTGAGTTCAGGCCGATGCTCGTGCGGGGCGCAGAAAGATGCGCCCTTTTTTGTTGTCTTGGGCTTGCCTTACCCTCCGTATGCCCGGATGTACTCTGCCAGCGCCTCCTGCCAGGGGCGCAGAGTGATCCCCGCCGCCGCCGCGAAGACATTAGCCAGCGGCGCGTAGGGCGGCGGGGTAGAGGGGCGCGAAAAATCAGCCAGCGTGATCGGCTCAACCGGCACTTCACCCAGCCCGGCCAGCCGCAGTATCTCGCAGGCAAACTCATAGCGTGAGCAGGCCCCTGCGTTTGTCAGGTGGTAGATGCCGGGGCGGCCCAGCTCGACCAGCCGTGCCAGCCCGTCAGCCAGATCAGCCGCGTAGGTCGGCGAGCCTACCTCGTCTGTCACCACCCTCAGCGGCTCACCTGAGCGTGCGCGGGCGATGATCTTGTGGATGAAGTTTGTCCCGCCGGGCGCGTACAGCCATGCTGTGCGGACGATCTGGTAGTGGGGGGCGATCCGCTCAATGACCTGCTCGGCAACGAACTTAGAATATCCATAGGGGTTGATCGGCCTGCGCAGATCGTACTCCTGATAGGGGCGGCTGGCCTGTCCGTCAAACACTTCATTGGTGCTGATGGCCGTCAGCCTTGCGCCGAGCTGACGGCAGGCCAGCGCCACGTTGTATGTCCCCACGCCGTTGACCTTGACTGCTTCCTCAGGATGCTCGGCACAGTAATCTACAGCCGTCAGGGCCGCCGCGTGAATCACAATCTCCGGCTGGAAGTCACGCAGTGTGTCAAGCACCTGTGCCGTGTTGGTCATGTCCCAGTCGGGCAGATCGCCGCCTGCCAGCGTATGGCTGTTCAAGCGGGCTGTCAGTGCCTTGCCTAATTGTCCCCGATGGCCGGTAATGAAAATACGCATCCTGCTTTCCCTTATCCTCCCAGCCGCTTCCCATACTGGGCCTGATAGTAGGCGCGGTATTCCCCGCTTTTGATCTTACGCCACCACCATTCATTGTTGACGTACCATCTGACCGTCTCTTCCAGCCCCTGCTCGAAGGTGTAACGGTGGGTGAACCCTAGTGCACGAATCTTGCTGTTGTCGAGGGCGTAGCGCCGGTCATGGCCGGGCCGGTCAGCGACCGGTCGGATCAGCGACTCCGGCTTGCCCAGCAGGGCGAGCATCTGCCGCACAACCTCTATGTTGCGGCGTTCGTTCTCGCCGCCGAGGTTGTAGACCTCGCCCGCCTGCCCATGATGAAGCACGCAGTCAATCCCTGCACAGTGATCTTCCACGTACAGCCAGTCGCGCACCTGCATCCCGTCGCCGTAGAGCGGCAGGGGTTCATTGTCTATGGCATTGGTGATAAACAGCGGCAGGAGCTTCTCCGGATACTGGTAGGGGCCGTAGGTGTTACTGCCGCGCGTGACCACTGTGTTGAGGCCGTATGTCACATGGTAGGCTCGTACCATCAACTCGCCGCCTGCCTTGCTGGCGGCATAAGGGCTGTTGGGTTCAAGCGGGTCGCCCTCGCGGAAACAGCCCTCTGCAATCGAGCCGTATACCTCATCGGTGCTGACGTGGAGCAGGCGTTCAACGCCGTGCTTGCGGCTCTCATCAAGTAACACGTATACGCCTACCACGTCAGTCTGAATGAAGGCGTCAGGGTTGAGGATACTGCGATCCACATGTGTTTCGGCGGCAAAGTTGACGACCGTGTCAATCCGATTCATTTCCAGTGCACGGGCAACTGCTCCGCGGTCGGCAATGTCGCCCCGAATGAACTTGTAGTGCGGATTCTGGGAGACCGCCTCCAGGTTGTCGAGGCTGCCCGCATAGGTCAGTTTGTCAAACACCACAATATGGTAGGCGGGATACCGGTCGAGCATGTAGCGCACAAAGTTACTGCCTATAAACCCTGCCCCGCCGGTGACCAAAATATTTTGCATGGATAGCACTCTTTCTCCGCTGGGATGTTTTGCGGGAATTATACCCTGTTATCCTGTATGTCGGGGACGGGAAGAAGAGAGAAGAGGCCGGCAGAACTTCTTTCTCTCCCGCCGGATTTCGTCACCCCCAGCGCCAAGCCTGTGTTATACTTACTACAGTAGCCGCGCAGACTACCTTCACGTGAGGCCCTCTATGATCAAGATCGTCACTGACTCAGTTGCCCATCTTCCTCAGGACATTGCAGACGAGTACGGTATCACAGTTATTCCAGCCTATGTGATCTTTGGGGCTGAAGCACTGCGCGATGGCGTTGATCTGACGGCTAGTGAGTTCTACCGGCGGCTGATCTCATCACCCGAACTGCCCAGCACGGCTCAACCGTCGGTTACGGACTTTGTTGCGCTGTACCGCAGTCTGCTGGCAGACGACCCGACAGCGGCCATCCTCTCGGTGCACATCTCCAGCCTGTTGAGCGGTGTGATTGAGTCGGCCCGGCAGGCGGCTATGATGTTACCTGAGGCAGACATCCGCCTGTTTGATACGCGCTCAGCCGCAATGGGGCATGTCCTGATGGTTCGTGAGGCGGCGGTTATGGCCCGTGAGGGTAAGGATATGGACGCCATCCTGAAGCGGCTGGGTGAAATGCGCGATGGGATGCAATTGTACTTTACGCTGGATACACTAACGTATCTGGCTAAGGGCGGGCGCATCGGACGGGCGGCCCGTCTGCTGGGTACACTGCTGGGTGCTAAACCTATCTTGACCCTGAATGGAGGGGTCGTGGACGTTCACAGCCGCCAGCATGGCCGTCCACAGGCCATCAACGCCATCCGGAATATGGTAGTTGAAACGGCCAGAGATTATGGGCGGCGCGGCCTGCAAGTCGGGATCATGCATGCGGATTGTGAAGCAGATGCCCGCCGGTTGGCCGACGAACTCCAGCAGGCTGTCCAGCCGGAGGTCCTGCTGGTGGGTGAGATTGCGCCCTCGCTGGGGGTTTACATTGGGCCGGGCGCCATTGGCGTGGCATGGTATGTCCCCCGCCTGAGCGGGTAAACTGATCTGCTGACAATGCCCGTTCCGTTGAGGCCGGTGATGACATGCCGCCCGTGAAGGGGGTGGTCTGCCCGCCTGTAGTTATCGGGCATATTACAGCGATGCCCGCAACTTCCAATATGATTTCAGGAGGCTCCCTTGATTAAGATCGTAACGGATACCGACTCAAATCTTCCGCAGGATATTGTGGACAAATACAATATCCCGATGGCGCCGATAGCCGTAACGATTGGCGATCAGACGTGGATCGAGCGGTTTGAGATCAGCGACTCGGAGTTTTACCAGCGTATGATCGCCAGCCCCATCCTGCCCAGAACCAGCCAGCCCTCCGTCGGTGACTTTGAGAAGGTCTATCGTCAGGTGGCCGCCGAGAATCCGGGAGCGGCGATCCTCTCGATCCACATTTCCTCCACCCTCAGCGGCACGCTC